>VFQP010001206.1_pt1 | contig 36459 bp, 33 predicted proteins | sample 3512351 | NCBI WGS metagenome assembly VFQP01 (sample SAMN10412372, study PRJNA504923) | tailings metagenome | isolation source: Relicate 1 Philex TSF1 revegetated site | place: Philippines: Tuba, Benguet | collected 2017-08-29
GCTTCATGATGTCGGCGACGACTTCGTTGATCTGATCTTGAATGGTTTTCATGCCCGGATTGTACTGGCGGCTTGCTTGAAAACCGCTCGAAAATAGTTTAGAAAATGCTCATAAAGTATTGAAAAAAATAAGCATATAAATCTTTTTCTCTTTCGTGAACGCGATTTTGATAACCTGACCGAAGCCGGTTATGTCGAAGCTTTCGGTTGTGATGCCCGCTTACAATGAGGAGGCGACTCTGCAGAAGGTGGTGCGCAGGGTATTAGCGGATGTGCCTCATTTGTTGGAAGTTCTAATTGTGAACGATGGGTCGACGGACCGGACGCGGGGGATTGCGGATGAATTGGCTCGGGAGGATCCGCGGGTGCGGGCGATTCATCAACCCCGGAATATGGGAAAGACGCAGGCTTTGTTGACGGGGTTTGCCGAGAGCAAGGGCGAGATCGTGATCGTGCAGGACGCGGATCTGGAATATGACCCGGCGGAGATTATCGAAGTGATCCAGCCGATCTTGGACGACAAGGCGGATGTCGTTTATGGGTCGCGATTCTTGGTTCGCAAGGCTTCGCGGGTTTTGTACTTCTATCACTTCCTGGCGAATAAGAGCCTCACGTTCTTTTCGAACTTGTTGACCAACGTGAACATGACGGATGTGGAGACTTGCTACAAGGCGTTTCGGGGAGAGATTATCCGGAACATGACGATTACCAGTTCCGGCTTCGGGTTTGAGATCGAGGTGACGGCGAAGGTGGCGAAGTTGCGCTGCCGGATTTTTGAGGTGCCGATTAGCTATTACGGACGCACCTATGAGGAAGGCAAGAAGATCGGGATGATCGACGGGGTGCATGCGCTTTGGTACATCGTTAAGTACAACTTGTTCTGCAGCCTGAGCGAAAGCTTTACTCGCATGCCGAAGTTTTCTCAGGCAAAATAGAGTCATGCGCGCCGCCGAAGGTCCGTTAGAGAATCTCGAACAGTGGGACGACCACGTACGCTCCCGTTACCAGGAGGGCAGGGAAGAGACGCAGTTTCGCGACTATACCCAAGCTCCGCAGGGGGTGAAGGACTTTTACCTGCTGAACCACCGGCACCAGACGCATTCGTTTGCCAAGGGCAAGCGGGAGCAATATGCGCAGTTGAATCATGGGGAGCGCGGAATCTGGGACATGATGGAGTTCCTGAATACGCTGGTGGACGATTCGGACCCGGATACGGATTTGTCTCAGATAGAGCACAATTTGCAGACGGCGGAGGCAATCCGTCGCGATGGGCATCCGCGATGGTTTCAATTGACCGGACTGATTCATGATTTGGGTAAAGTGCTGTGCACCTACGGCGAACCGCAATGGGCGGTTGTGGGCGACACATTCCCTACCGGGTGCCGCTGGAGCGAGAAGATTGTGTACCACGAGTACTTCGCCTGGAATCCGGATGCGAGCATTCCGGAGTATCAAACGGAAAACGGCGTGTACGAGCCGCATTGCGGTTTGGACAACGTAGTCATGAGCTTCGGCCACGACGAGTACCTTTACCAGGTGGTGAAGCCGTACTTGCCGGAAGAGGCGCTGGCAATGATCCGGTATCATTCCTGCTATCCAATTCACAAGGAACACGGATACGCGCACTTGATGACAGAGCGTGATCACGAACTGATGGATTGGGTGCGGAAGTTCAATCCATACGACCTTTATTCCAAGGGCCACACGAAGCCGGATGCGGTGGCACTGCGGCCTTATTACGAAGAGCTGATCGCCGAATACTTCCCCGAAAAAATTCGTTGGTAGTTTTTGATCCAAAAGTGTGTCATAAAGCGCTATTAGAAATAGCGCGATATGACCAAACCCTGCGTGTCTCTCGTCTTGGCGGTTTCTCTGCTGCCAGGAGGCGACTTTTCAGCGGGCTTACGCCCCAATCGATTTTCCACGGATAGACTTGGCGCCTTTCTAGCGGAAGGGGCGAGGATTGACGCGGCTTTGGCCGCGCAGGCGGCTTCTGGCCAGACGGAGCCGGCGGCGACGGGATTTCGGATCAATGTAGTGAAGTCCGAACCGCAGAATAATTTGCGGAAAGGGCGGGCTACGAAGGCCGTCGTCGAAGTGCGGGACCGGAACAATCAGCCGGTGGCCGGGGCGTTGGTGCTCTTTGCCTTGCCCGGCAATGGACCGAGCGGAACTTTTGTAGGTGGGGCGCGGACACTGACAGTAACGACGAATTCCGCTGGGCAGGCGACGGCAACCTACACACCGAATCAGGTGGCGGGAATGTTCAGCATGGAGGCGTCCGCGCAGGTAAATGGCGCCACGGTGGCGTCGACTTCGATTTCGCAAGCGAATATCGCGGCGGCTGCGGCGGCGGGTGGGCTATCGGGTGGGGCGATTGGCGCAATCGTTGGCGTGGCCGCGGCGGCGGCGGTGGGTATTGGTTTGGGGGTGGCGGGTGGCGGATCGAGTCCGGCGACGCCCGTGACTCCGGTGACGCCGGTGACGCCGACGGTGGGAATCCGGCCGGGTGGGAACCCCGTGATTACGCCTCGCTAGATTTGCTAAGGAAGCCAAGTCATGAACAAGAGAATTGCTGGAACATTTTTGTTGATTCCGTTTTTGGCGCTGGGCGAGGAGCCTTCCCCGGGTCAGCCTTCGCTGGGTTGGATGTTGAACGCGACGCGAACGGAGTTGTTGCGTCTGGATGGAGTGCCTGGGTCCTTGAGCGCGGCTCGGGAGGCGTTGGATCCGGCGGGGCGCAGTTGGATTTCGAGCGGGCTGTTGTTGCAGTTGCGAGGCGAGACGTTGCATGTGCGGGATTTGCGGAGCGGAGAAACGCGCTTGGAGGCTTTGGCAGAGGGACAGGAGATTGTGTTTTCTCCAGATGGGAAACGCTTCGCTGCGTATGGCTCGGGCGAGGCGGCGCCATTTTTGGCAAACGACGGGACGTTGCATCGGATCGACGGGGCGATGGCTTACGCCGAGAAGGATGGAACCTTGGCGGCCGCCATGGCTTCCGGAGAGATTGCTTTGCTCACGCGAAATGGGGAGGCATGGAGCGAGGTGAGGCGGGTGGCGGCGCCCGTGCAGAGCTTGATTCGCTCACTACATTGGAGTGAAGAAACGTTTTATCTGCTAACGCGCGATGGAGATTTGTATTCGTGGCGCGAAGGGGAGGCGGAGGCCGTGTTGCTGGCTAGTGAGGTGCGTTCGTTTACGCCACTGGCGGCGCTGGGATTTTTTGAGATTGAGGGTGGGGCGGGTCCGCAGTTGTTCTATCCGGCGAGTCCGGGGCAGAAGCTATACAGTCTGCCTGGCGCCAAGGCTGCCGTTCAGGAAGGTATCGCGCAATGAAAAGAGCACTCTTACTTGTCGGCCTGGCGGCGCCGCTGCTTTTCGGGCAGGCCTATCGATCCAATAGCGGATTCACCAGCGGCGTAATGCGCAATGGCGACGACAACTTTGTCGAGTTGCAATTGCCGTTCCCGATCAACATGGGCGGGCGGATTTATAGTTCCGGGTTTCTCTCGAACAATGGCAACATTTCTTTTGGCACAGTGAGCACGGTGCTGGATGGGCGGGCGAACTTCGTGCCGCGCGGCATTCGCAGCATCAACTTTCCGATGATTGCGCCATTCTACGCCGACGTCGATACTACGAATTCGGCGGCGGTTACTTATGGAGCAGACCGCGTGGACGGCCGGCCGGCTTTCGGCATTAACTGGCCCGGGGTGGGGCGCTTCGACCGCAAGAACGACAAGCTCAACACATTTCAGGTGGTGCTGATCGATCGAGGCGATACGGGTACGGGAAACTTCGATATTGAGTTCAACTACGCGGCGATTCAGTGGGACATCGGCGACGATACGGTGCTGGGGCGCGCGTATGCAAGTGCTGGTTATACGAATGGATTGGGGGGCGACAACGGGCAGAGCTTTGAGTTTCCTGGATCTCTGCAAGAGAACGCGTTCCTGGACGATGGGCCTTATGCGTTGATCCGGCAGTCGCGCAATTCTGGCGTCGCGGGACGGCTGCGCTTTGAAGTGCGCAATGGATTGGTGAACGATACGACATTGGTCATTCAACCGGAGCGGTCGCGGCTGGAGTGTCCAGAGGTCGTGATCGCGGCGCGAGGCAGCGGGTATCGCGTGCCTCCCTTTGTGACGCCAAACTTTTCCCGGAGCTTGACTGAGAATGGGCAGCCGCGGGAGATTACGAGCTTTGTGTATTTGCCGGCGGCGGATGGCACTCCGAACACTTACGACTTTGTGGTGAAGTACCGCAGCACGATTCCTTTGGACCCGGCGGGGAATCCGTTTCCGCTGAGTCAGGTGCAGTTGACGATTACGCTGCCGGCGTTTGCGAACACACCGGCGTATACGGCAACCGACACGAAGAATGTGAATAACTGCGCGTTGCGCGCGGATTGTGGGACCTTGCCGACGACGGCGTTGGTGGGTTTTCAGTTGACGGGGCGTGCGGCGGCATCTGGTGGCGCGGCGCCGTATACATTTAGCGCGGCGAGTTTGCCCCCAGGGCTGGCGTTCAGCAACGCCGGTGTCTTGTCGGGTGCGGTGAACGCGCCGGGCGCATATTCATACACGGTGAGTGTGCGCGATAGTTCGTCACCGGTGCAGAATGCGAACACGACTTGCCGCATTTCGGTGACCGGGCAGGCCGTGCCCTTGACGGGGACATGCAATTCTCCGGCAGGCACGACGGGGGCGGCATATACAGGCGGCATTCAGGCTTCGGGGGGGAGCGGGCAATATACGTTCCGCATTACGAGTGGCGCGCTGCCTGCGGGTTTGAGCTTGAATAGCTCGACGGGCGCAATCACGGGAACGCCGACGGCGGCGGGGACTTTCCCGTTTGTGACGACCGTAAGCGATTCGGCGAATGCAAGCATCACGGTGAGTTGCTCCATTGTGATCAATGCGGTGGTGATTACGCCGCCCGTGATTAGTTCGTTCGCGCCGATTGTTGCGGTGGTGGGTGGGCCGCAGTTTCCATTGACGGTGACGGGCGCCAATTTCTCCACGGCGAGCCGCTTCGTTTGGAATACGTTTGAGCTGGCGACGGAGTTTGTGAATGCGACGACGTTGCGGGTGACGGTCCCGGCAAATTTGCTAGGCGCGCCGGGGACGGCGAAGACCTTCGTTCGGAATGGCACGGCAGTGCAGAGCGCCGAGGCCGATTATGAAGTACTGGCCGCGCTGGGTAATTTGAGTTTCACGCCGGCGACGCTGGGGGCGACCGGGCAGGACACGATGGTGACCATGCGCGGCGACGGCTTCTGGCCGAATGTCGTGGTGAATGTGAACAATGCGGCGGTGTCGTCGCGGCGCGTGTCGGCTGCCGAGGTGATGTTCACCGTGCCGGGTACGGCGCTGCGCACGCCAGGTACTCTGGCCGTCCGCGTGGTGAATGGAAACAATCAAGCGGCGACGGCGAACTTGACGGTGAACCCCTCGATTAGCGTAACGCCGAGTTTGACTTTGGATCGGCCGGGCGTGATCACGGATCAGAATGCCGTGACGATTCGTTTGTCGCAAGCTCCGGGAACGGATTTGACTGGCACTCTGCAGATCAGCTTTGTGCCGAACGCGGATAATCAGCCATCGAATACGAATACGGACTTCCCGCGATTCAATGGGTCGAGCACTCGGACAATTGCGTTTACGATTGGTGCGAATGCCACAGAGTTCCGGGCGGCGATCGATCAGGGTTCGGTGGCGGGAACGGCAACCGTGACCTTGCAGAATCTTTCGGTGAGTGGTTTCGACTTGATTAGCGGAGCGAGGCCGACGCAGACGTTTACGATCGATCCGGCGGTGCCGCTGATTCTGCCTGGGACGGTGGGGATCAATCGCACGGCTACGGGAATTACGGTGGAGGCCATCGTGATTTCGAGCGTGCGGAATCTGACGGCGGGGTCCGTGACGTTTACGCTGGCTTCGGGGGTGCAGGCGAATGGTAGCTTGACGATTCCGATCGATAATCTGGCGACGGTGGGAACTACATGGTTTAACAGCGCCGAGGGCCGGACCAATGGCGGGGCGTTCAAGATCACGATTCCCTACACGCTGGAGGGAGACTTCACGAACATTCAGTCCGTGGCGGTGACGATTACGAATGCGCGGGGGGCTTCGGCGGCGGTGAGTGGGGGGCGGCGCTAGCGCGGCGGCGCGCTAGCCTTGCGCCTAGGAGCATCCATTGGAGGGCGCCGCAGCGGCGAGAGTACAAGAAGAGAGGGTGCAGCTAGTAGCATGGCAGGCATGTCGCTGAGGAGCAGGAGCTTGGTGGGGATGTTTTCGTAGGTGAAGTGGAAGCTGCATCCGGCTAAGAGCTTGGTGGAAGAGTACTCGATGGGCTCGTCTAGAAATGAAGTTGGTTTTTCGGGTGGGCCTTCTGCGTGGATTCATCGGAAGAACCAAGAGACGTGAATGGTGCCGAGGTGCCAGGGGAGATGGCGGCCCAAGAGCGACGTCATCATGATCGTGGAGACACCGCTTGGGTGCGATTGGTTCGGGCTAGGCTTGGGTCCAGTCTTCGAGGCGGATGTTGGGGACGCGCTGAGAAGAGGATCTTTGCCGAGGGATGGAAGGCTCACTCATTGGGTGGAAGAATTGAGGCGCCAACTGGGTACCCTGGGCCGCTTAGCACTGGAGCGGCGTAGCGCGGAGCTTTTAGCCATGAAATTTGCGCACATTCCCTTGCCTCCCTGGGCCATGGAAGATTGGGTTTTCAGCATCGGCGCCTCCGGCATTATTTAGGGTGGGGGCCGCAGGTGAGCCCCCACGGAAAGCGGCCGCTTAGGGCTGCGTTGGGGCCAAGCCGGAAACTACAAGACCGAGCCCGATGATGTTCGTTGATTGGGAGCTGAAGGGGCCGCTGGGCTTCGTGGCGAGCATTTCAGGGGTGTCCAACGTTACGGAGAATAGACCAGGGCCGGCGATGAAATCTCCGAGCTCGCCGTACGGAGACGAGGGTGTTTTTGTCATTTGCGAAAAGGGGAAGGTGAGGCACGCCGCAGTGGTGCCCTGGCTTGGCGTGCCTGCCCGGAAAGCGCCGACGGTTGGGTTCACGCGTGCGAAATCACGCTTTGCGATCACCGGCTGGGTGGAATTTGCTCTCAGGTAGCTACTATGCTCGACAAAGATAGTCATGGACTGGGAATCGGAGATTTCCGGACTAAAGCCGAGGCAAATGTAGAAGCCATCGTAGATATAGTCGGGATTGAGCGGCCAGGAGTTTACGGCACGGACGGAAACCGAGTTGCGAGAGTCGCCGTCGCTCCGTAGTGTTGCCCGGATCACCATGTGTGGGTTGAAAGGTACGGCGTTGGCGTCATTCCCCGTGGGGCCTCCAAGGCCAATGAAGCTAAGAGGCGGTATGGGAATGTTGTCCGGTCTGACACGCGGAGTGGCGAGTTGTACTTCGCGTTCCGAGGGCTGACAGGTTGCATTCTCAACGATCCGGAGTTGACCGGTGACTTTGTGGGCACAGGCTCGCAACGATTCCGCTTGCGCAGAGGCGGAGGCCGCCAAGATTGCGACGGCCAAGGAAAGAGTGAAGGTTAGCTTAGTTTTCATGGGATCTCCCTGTTGAAGATTCTGAGCCGAAGCTCTGCTTCGACGGTTCGTTTTCCGCTGCGATTGAATCACAACGGCGACAGCATTACAAACATGGGCCGTCAGCAATAGCACTGGGGCTGCAGCCTAAGGATTTGGATCCAATCGAAGGTCACGCGCAGGCGGGCCACGGAATGGACCGGGCGGATGCGATGGGGAAATAAGACAAGGCATGGAAGGCACGCCCATTGGATTGAGGGAAAGGGGCGCCAAAGGGTTAGCAGGGCCGCGGCGGGTGGAGACTTTCGGTAGGACGATGGAAGTGGCGTGAGGGGAGATTGGTGTCGCCGGGTTTGGGGTCCTTGCGGACGTAGACATCCTTGCTGCGGCCGTTGCTGAAAAGCTTGGCGGCTTTGCGAGGCTAGGGCTGTTTGGGCGACTTGATGGTCTAGCACATGAGTCTTCACCAATCAGCGTTTGCGAAGCGATTTGGGCGCGACGGCTATGGCTACTTCGCGGGGTTGGGTTTGGTTGCCGCGGAGGAAGCGGATGCTGGCGACCGACCCGGAGCGGAGTTTTGCTTGCAGGCTGGGTCCGTCTTCGAGGAGGATGTCGCCGATGCGGAGGGAGGCGGCTTCGGCGGGGGAGGCTTCTTCGATGTCGAGGATTTCGAGGCCGATCTGGCTTTCGCCTTGTCGATGGATGGGAGTGGGGCGGACGCTGACGCCGAGGCGGGGAGGTGCGCCGTGGCGGATGAAATGGACGACGTCAGTTGCGGGAACGGCGAGCGCGAGGCCCTGGGAAGTGACCATGGAATTGATGCCGAGTAAGCGACCTTCCTCGTCGACCAAGGGACCGCCGGAGTTGCCGGGGGCGAGGCGTATTTGGGCGGCAAGCCAGGCATTATGAAGGCCGAGGATCTTGCCGGCGCTAAGGGCGCCCACAAAGCCTAGAGGGTTGCCGACGGCCACGGCGGTTTCGCCGTTCTGCGGGGCTGGTGTTTCGCGAATGGGCAGGGCGGGGGCACCGCTGGGAAGAGTTTTGATGAGGGCCAGGTCGCGGAGGCCGTCGCGTTCGAGGACCTGGCCGCGAAAGCGGCGCTGGTCCCAGTATTCGACTTCGACGATGGGAGTGGTGGCGACGTGGGCGTTGGTGACGATGCGGCCATCGAGATCCCAGATGACGCCGCTGCCGCTGCCTTGGTGGCGCGGGTCTCCGCTAGTGCGGATGACGACGGTGGACTTGCGGATGCGTTCTCCGAGTTCGCCCATGTTCATGCTTTTAGGATGAAAAATCAAGAGGAGGCGACGCACCGGGAAAACGTCGAGGTGGGACCTAGCCATTCGTCGCTATCCTGCTTGTTTCAGACTTATGGTGACTCGACGATATTTCATTTCCGGGCGTGTGCAGGGTGTGGGTTTCCGCTGGTTTGTAGAACGGGAGGCTACAGCGTTGGGGGTGAGCGGTTGGACGCGGAATCTGAGCGATGGGAGGGTGGAGGTGTTGGCTAGTGGGACGAAGGCCCAACAGGAGGAATTGCTGGCGCGGCTGCATGTGGGGCCGCGGGCGAGCGAGGTGCGTGGAGTGGAGGTACAAGAAGAAGAGCCCGCGAAATTCGCGGGCTTTTCGATTCGTTAGTCGGCGTTTGGTTATTGTTTGACGCGGGAGGCGGTGATGCGGTCGACGATGACGCTGAGTTGGGCGTTTTCCATGGGGGTACCGAGGAGGTCGAGGGTGACCTTGGGGCCGGTAAAGCCTTCGATTTCGACCTTGTAGGGATTGGGGCGCTTGAATTCCTTGATGTCCTTGAATTCCCAGCGGCGGGAGGCGGCGTTGTTGTTTACGGCTTCATAGACCAATTGGGTCGCGGTGACAATGAGGCGGCCTTTGCTGTCGCCGCCGAGACGGCGTTTGTTGGCGGCGTCGAAGCTAAATTCAGCGGCAGTGTCGGGGGCCTTGGAGGTGGGGCCGGTGCGCAGGTACTCCTGGACTTTGGCGAGGGCGGCGGCGTCGGCGAAGCGGAGGCCGATGCGGCTGCGTTCGCCGGAGCGGTCCTTGACGGCGGAGTTGAGGTTGAGAGTGAGTTCCATGGCGCTGGCGTTGGAGTCCTTGACTTGGCCGGGGGCGATGGCAAAGGAGGAGGCAGGTTGATCGGTATCCAGGAACAGGAGGCTGCCGGAGTAGAGGACTACTTTGCCGGTGGCGGTTCCGAAGTTAATGGCCAGTTCGGCGGGGATTACTTCGACGGTGGGGGATTGGGCCCAGCCCGTGGCGGAGAAGGCTCCGATGACGGAACATACGGCGAGTGAATACTTCAGCATATAACTAGGTTAAGTTATTGGGAAGGGTTTGTAAGGGGGAGGTCGACGATGACCGGGTGGTGATCGCTGATCTGGCCGTCGACGGCGTTGTTGAGGTTGGCCAGAGTGCGGCCGAAGTGGGGACGCCAGGCGTGGGTGACACCTTCGGCGCGGCTGCCTTCTTCGGCTGAGGTTTTGACAAGGATCCAGTCCAGGCGCATGCGGCCGATGGCGCCTTTGAAGTCGCGTTGGAACTGGAAGGTGGTGGTGAAGCCTTTCTTGGCGCGTTCGTTGGAATTGGAGAGGGTGCCGGCGCGGTTGCCGATGGAGCGGTGCTTGTCGCCTTGGAAGTCGAAGGCGCCGCCGTCCTGAAAGCGGAATTCGCGGAGTTTCGTGAAGAGACCGGCTTCGGGGTTTCTGGCGACTAGGGGGACGTTCTTGGCGGTGGGGTCGTTGAAGTTTTTGAAGTAGTTAGTGGGGGCGAGGAAAGCGTTGGGCAGGCTGAGGGGCGTGAACCAGCGGATGCCCTGTTGGGCCCAGAATTGGGGGTTGCGGACGCGCTTCATGAGCTCGCGGCGAATGCTCATGGGAGCGCCGTCGGAGCCGGTGGTGTTGAAGTCGCCGGCGAGGACGAGGGGGTTTTTGACACTGGCGATGGTGGCGAGCAGTTCTTCCATGTGCTTCTGGCGGCAGGCGGGGAGGCACTTGTTCTCGAGATGGGCGTTGACGATGGTGACGAGGCCGGTGGGGGAGTCCTTGGATTCGACGTCGGCGAGAATGGCGATGCGACCGCCCTGGCGGATTTCGCGGCCGATGCGTTCGAGGAAGAGTTTGTCGGCGGCGAGGCGTTTTCCTTTTTCGAGATCGGAAACAGCTTTCTTCTCCGCGGTGAACCAGTCGTAGCAAGGGGTGAAGCGGAAGACGCGGACGTTCTTAAGTGGGAGGCGGCTCAGGATGGCGCTGCCGTGGTAGCCGCGGTATTTTTCCTTGTCGACTTTTTGTTCGGCGAGGAAGCGTTCGTCGTCGGCAACTACGGGGGCGTGCCATTCTTCCTTGCCGAGGTAGAGGGGGTCGACTTCGATGAATTCGATGCCGAAGGCGGTGTGCATGTTGAGGTCGCGGGCGAGGTCGGCGGCGACTTCGCGGTAGTCCGTGCGTGTCATGCCGAGGTCGAGTTCATTGAGGATCAAGATGTCGGATTGGCTGAGGGCTTGGGCGTCGGCATCGATGGCCTGCAATTTGCCGGGGGCGAGGATCCAGAGCTTGTTGACGGTCGCCAGGAAGGCTTTGGGGTCGTCGAGGGCGAGTTTGACGAGGTCGTAGTTGGCGCCGCGTTCGACGTTCCACATGGCGACGCGAAGGGCGGGGCCTATTTTGCCGGCTTGTGTGAGGCGAGGTGCAGTGGGGTTGGCGGGATAGAGGATGGGGGTGTTGAGGACGCGGTCGAGCTTTTCCTTGAGGGGGCCGCTTTCGGGTTTTTCCGCGGAGAGTTTTTCGAGTTCTTCGAAAGTGAAAAATTCAGGGGCGTTGGTTTGGCCTAGGAGAGAAACGGCCCAAAGGAAGAGTGGCAGCCAGCGCATTCTTGTATAGATTAGCGCTTGAGGCCCAGCATAACGTCCGTGACGAGTTCCTTGGAATCGTTGAGAAGTTTGAGGATGAGTTGGAGATCCATAGCGGGCTTTCCGGGTTGGCGGGCGCTTTGGCAATAGACGCCGTGTTGGCCGACGAGAGAGAGGGCGTCGGTGAGGAGGTCCTGGGCCATGGCGAGGCGGCCGCGTTCGACGCCGTATTGGAATTCCAGTTTTTCTAGTTCTTCGGAGCGTTCTTTGTAGATGGAGGCCATAAGGTTATGCGTTGCGGAGAAATGTGGCGGTGGAGTGGAAGAAATCGCGGAGGAGGGCGGCGGGTTCTTCGGGAAGGGCGGCTTCGACGAGGGCATTGTCCATCATGGCGACCCAGCGATTGCGGGCGTCTTCGTCGACTTTGTAGGGATTGTGGCGCATGCGGAGGCGAGGGTGGCCGCGTTCTTCGATGTAAGTGGGGGGGCCGCCGAAGCGGAAGATCAGAAAGCCTCGGAGGCGGTCTTCGGCGCCTGAGAGGTCGTCGGCGGGGTACATGGGGCCGAGGATGGGGTCTTGGGGGATTTGGCGATAGAACGCGGCGACGAGGCGGCGGAACCCGTCCTCGCCGATGGCGGCGTAGATTTCGTCTTCGGACACTTCTTCTAGTTTGCCGCAGAGGGATGTGGCAGAGAGATAATTCAAAGCATGTCGAAATATGCATTGATCACGGGTGGCGGTAGTGGAATTGGGAGGGCGGCGGCGTTGCGGCTAGCCGAGGCGGGGTGGACGGTGGCCGTTTGCGGACGGCGGCAGGCGGCGCTGGATGAGACGATATCGCTTTCGGCGGGATCGATGGTGGGCTTTGCCGCGGATTTGACGGACCCGGTGCAGGTGGCGGAGTTGTTTGACTGGATCGACCAGAAGTTTCCGCGGTTGGACTTGTTGTTCAACAACGCGGGCATGGGCGCGCCAGGGGTGCCGATGGAGGAGTTGACTTACGAGCAGTGGAGCGCGGTGGTGGGGATTAATTTGACCGCGCCATTTTTGTGCGCGCAGCAAGCGATGAAGCGGATGAAGCGGCAGTTGCCGATGGGTGGACGCATCGTGAATAACGGGTCGATTTCGGCGCAGACGCCGCGGCCGAATTCGGCGCCGTACACGGCGACCAAGCATGCGATTACGGGGTTGACGAAGTCGATTGCGCTGGATGGGCGGCCGTTCCGGATCGCTTGCGGGCAGATCGATATTGGCAACGCGGCGACGAATATGACGGAGCGCATGATGGAGGGCGTGCCGCAGGCGAACGGAACGAAGATGGTGGAGCCGCGCATGGACGTGGCGCATGTGGCGGATGCGTTGCTTTATATGGCGGAGTTGCCGCTGGAGGCGAATGTGTTGACGATGACGGTGATGGCGACTACGATGCCGCTGGTGGGGCGGGGGTAGACGGCCGCCAGCGGGCGAGAGTGTCGCGGAGGGTGGGGAGGAGGAGGGGCTTGCTTAGAAAGTCGTTCATGCCGCTGGAGAGGGCGCGTTCGCGGTCTTCGGTCATGGCGCTAGCGGTGAGGGCGATGACCGGCAGCGTGGAAAAGGCGCCGCCCCATTTGCGGATTTCGCGCGTGGCGGCGTAGCCGTCGAGCTCGGGCATCTGGCAATCCATGAGGATGAGGTCGATGCGTTCCTTGCGGAGGATGTCGAGGGCTTCGGCGCCGTGGTTGGCAAGGCTGACCTGGCAGCCCAGGTTCAAGAGCATTTTCTGGAAGACCATCTGGTTGACGCGGTTGTCTTCGGCGAGCAGGACGTGTATGCCTTCGGCGGGGCAGGGATCGGAATGCGCGGGTGTTTGGTTTTGGTTTTCTTCCGGGAGTTCGAGGGGGAGCGTGACGCGGAAGGAGGAGCCGTGGCCGAGTTCGCTTTGCACGGTAATGGTGCCGCCCAGAGCGTCGACGAAGCGGCGAACGATGGCCAAGCCGAGGCCGCTGCCGCCGAACTTGCGGGTGGTGGAGGAATCGGCCTGGACGAAGGGGTCGAAGAGCATGGGGATCTTGATGGCTTCGATGCCTAGGCCGGTGTCGTCGACGGAGAAGCTGATGGTTTGGCGTTCTGGGTGTATGGATGCGCAGAGTCTGACGTAGCCGGAGTCCGTGAATTTGACGGCGTTCCCTAAAAGATTTAGGAGGAGTTGGCGGAGGCGTTGGGGGTCCGTCAGAATGCATTCGGGAACGGCCTGGTCGCATTCAAAGCGGATGTCGATGCCTTTGGATTCGGCCTTGGCGCGAAAGAGGGCGACCAAGTGTTCGCCGAGTTCGCGGACGTTGACGCGGAGTTTTTCGAGGGTGAGCTTCCCGGATTCGACGCGGGCGAGGTTTAAGATGTCGTCGACGATGCCGACGAGATCTTCGCCGGATTGGCGGATGACTTCGACGAGTTTGCCTTGTTCGGAATCGAGACGGGATTCCGCGAGGATTTGGACTGCGCCGAGCACGCCGTTCATGGGAGTGCGAATTTCATGGCTCATGGTGGCGAGGAATTCGCTCTTGGCGCGGTTGGCGGCTTCTGCGGCGAGCATGGCGCCTTCGAGTTTGGAAGTGCGTTCTTCGACTTTGTCTTCGAGAAGCCGGTTTTCTTCGAGAAGGCGGGTTTGTCGGCGCCAGACGATGAGGCCGGCGAGACTGGTGAGTAAGACGATGGCGAGGGCTTGGAACCAGGACTGTTGGTAATAGGCGGCCTCTTGGGTGAAGGGAACGCGGAGTTCGGTGCCGTTCCAAGTGGCGGCGCTGCTGGAGGTTTGGAGGACGAACTCGTAATTTGCGGGGGGCAGGCGGGTGAATTCCACGCTGCGTTCGCTGTGGCAGCTTTGCCAGGCGGATTCGAAGCCGACGAGGCGGTGGCGGCAGAAGTTACCGCCGAGGGGATCGAGGCGAAGAGTGTCGAATTGGATGGCAATTTTTTTGGCGCCCGGGGGAACGATGAGATCGTTCTGGAGGTCGACGCTGGTGCCGTCCACTGATACTTCCAGGAGTTGGGGGGCGGGGGGGCGCGGGATGCGTTCGAAATCGGCTGGTTGGAGGGTGACCAAGCCGAGGAGGCCGGGGAACCAGATGCGGCCGTCGGTAGAGGTGGCGCCGGTGGCTGAGGTGACGAGGCCGAAGTTGGAAGTAGGGATACCTTGTTCGGCGCCGAAGCGTTCGACGAGTAATGCCTCGGTGGATTGGGAGGCTATCTGAGCGAGGGCTTGGCGCTTGGGGAAGCGGATGATGCCCTGGCGTGTGGCGCACCAGATCTTGCCGTAGCGGTCTTCGGCGATATGAAAGATTTGATCGCCGCGGAGGAGCGTGGTGCGGGTGAGGAAGCGGTTCTCTTGGGGGGAATACACTTCCAGGCCGTCGGTGGTGCCGATCCAAAGCAGGCCGCCGAAGCCTGGGTGGATGCTGTACCAGGAGCGCGAGCGAACTTGGCCCGAGGACGGGGCTTCTTCGTAACGATTGCCCCGAAGGCGGTAGAGCCCCGAGTATTGTGCCAAGGCCCAGATGCCTCCTTGGAGGTCCTTGGCCCACTGCCGGAGGCGGACAGGGCCTTCGAGTGGTTCCGCTTGCCAGGATTGATCTTTACGGCGCAGACGGTAGTTTTGCGTGCCGTTGGAGTAGAGCAAGGAATCGTCGTTCTCCCAGGCCATGGCGCTTTGGGGGCGGAAGGCGATCTTTCCGGATATGAGGAGAGGCCTTAGCTCTTTGGGCGTAACACGGTAGATGCCGGCGCCACTGGCTACGAGCATGCCGCCGCGGGGGTCGGCAAGCAATGGCTGTGTCTCGATGATCGCGGGATCTTGGATGAGTTGGACGACGCGGTTGCCGCTGATTCTGGCAAGGCCCGAGGAGCGGAGGGAGGCCCAGACGTCGCCGTTGTTATCAATGGCCACACCGGTAAGGTGGCTTTCCGGGAGGCCGTCGGATTTCGTGAAGCTGCGGAAGATGCCTTGGCTGAGGCGATAAAGGTTGCCCCAGCGGCCTCCCCACCAGAGGTTGCCTTGGGGATCTTCGGCTACGGTAGATACGATCTCTTCTTCCTCGACGCCGAGGGGGCGGGTTTCCCAAGAGCCTTCGCAAAAGCGAGCTATAGCGCCCGTGGCCCCGGCCCAAAGGCAATTGTGGCTATCCAAGTGGAGGGCACTGACGGCCCAATTGTCGCGATCCAGGAAGACTTTGTGCTTTTGGACTTGGCCAGCTTTCCAAGAGAAGAGGCCCGTGGAGGTGCCGACCCAGATGGAGGCGTCGCGTGCAACAAGCATGCGAGTGGGGACGCCGAATTCCTTGGCGGTCCAAGTGAATTCTTCAAGCCAGCGCTTCTCGGCGGGGCGCCAGAGGTAGAGCTTGCTGTCGCTCAACATAGCCCAAAGATCGCCGGCCTCATCGCGTGCGGTGAACTGGATGGTTGTGCTTCTGGGGAGAGTAGCGATTTGTCTTTCTTGAGGTGAGGCTTGCAGGGAGAAGGCGTAGATGCCGTCGCGGCGGACAATTTCGAGAGCGTCCGAATTGTGCGACGCAGCGCGAATAGAGACGACGCCGCTGCGTTCGCGCTCCTCGCGGGCAGGGGGGATCCCCTCCAGGCGGAAGTTGGCGAAGGAATGGAAGCGGTCGCGCTGGATCAGGAACATGCAGCCGCTGGGGGAGCCGCTCCAGATGTTGCCGTCCTTGGCGAGGTGGAGGGAACTGAGTGAATTGCTGCTGCAACTGCCGACGCCTTGGGAGCGGTACTTATCGCCGAGGTAGAAGACACGGGCGCGTCGACCGTCGAAGCGGGCAAGGCCGTTGTTGGCGGCTAGCCAGACGTAGCCGTCGCCGGGGGCGAGGAGGGCGGCGAAGGTTTCTTCGGGGAGGCCGTCGCGGACGCCCCAGTGGGAGACGGTCAATTCCGATAATTTCTGGTGCGGGGCGATGGCCCACAAGGCGGCAGGTACTAGAACTGCACACAGAAATTTCGACACTGTTCTTAGTATCGACGAGTTTATGAAAAGGTTTGGCGAAATTGCGGGGGGATCCCGCTATGGCGTGAGGCGTTTCGGGAAAGCCGGGGCGGCGGCGAGAGGCGACCACGCGGGCGGTGGATTGAGAGTGAGTTGAGTGTGTTCATCGAAGCCGTGGCCGAAGCCGCCTTTCGCGGCGAAGGCGCCGGCCCCGGGAGCGCGGTAGTACAAGTCGCCCGTATAGCGGATGAGGCACCAGACGCCGCCCTGGTTGTCGACGCGGATGGCGGAGGCGCTTTGCGGTACGGCGAAGCGTTCGCCACGCGTGTTACCGCCGCTTTCCAAGGCGGATGCCGGAAGCTTGACGACCTCGCCGTTTTCGTCGGGGAGCCAGAGATTGCCCGCTTCGTCCATGGCCCCGTGGCCGAGCGTACCGCTATCCAGGCTGACGATAGAGGCGGCGTCGCTTTTGCCGATCTCGCGCTGGCCAGGTGAGAGTTTCGCTACTGCGATTCGGGCCACGCGGCCTGGGCCGTAGAGCACGAGGTCGCCCTTGGCGGTGAAGAGAAAGTGAGTGGCGGGGAGACCGTCTTCTTCGTCGAGGAGGCTGAGCTCCACTAGGGGCTTGGAGGGCGTGAGGGAGGCTGTAGAGAGGCGCTTCAGGGTTCGGTCGTGCAGGGACCAGAGATCGCCGTTGGAGGAGAGGCCGTAGGCGTGGGCTTCGGTGTTGGGAACGCGGGTGGCTTTTGCCGTGCCGGTGGGAAGTAGCGAGGCGGGGGCCAGGCGCATCAGGGCGTTGGCAGACCAGCCGTCCACGAAGTAGAAGGAGCCGTCGGGGGCCGCGATGCCGCCCGCGAGGCGGGGGCCGCTGAGCATTTGGGCTGAGGGTTTGGTGAAGCCGCCTTGCTGGAGTTGGGTGCCGTCGAGGGCGCGGATGGTTCCTTGGGAGAAATCGTCGGTGTCGGCGTCGATGCGGGCGGTGGCGGCCCAGAGCATTCCGGAACCGGGTCGCTGGCGATAGGAGATTTGGAGGGTGATCGATTCGCCGGGCTTGACGAGGCGATCAATGGCGGGTGCTTCGAGGACGCGATCGACGATTGTACCGGGGAGGCGGAAGGGTTCGGCGTTGACGCGGTAGCGCCCGGGTTCGGTAGAGGAGAAATCGTTGAAGGATTGGATTGTTTGGTTTTTGCCGCTGGGTAGAGTGACGGTGATGGAGGGGAGTGGGGTTTGGCCAGGGGGGAGGCCGGATACCTGGAGCTTTACGGTAGTGGGTGTTTGGGCGGAGAGGAGGCAGGAGAAGAAGAGAATGAAGGCTTTCACTTTTGTGATCGTATCAATTGGTACGGATAGGGCTTGCTGAGTAAGGTTGACGGTGTCTACTTAATCGTCCATACTCTTGGTAGACAATGTCTACTATTCGCATCGTGGCGCTGGCCACACTCACATGGGCGGCTGCGGCGTTTGGGCAGAGCGGGTATCAATCGCCTGAACTGAAGACAGAATTGTTCGGAGGCTTTTCGACGGTCTCCGTGAGGCCGGGGCAATTAAATGGAGAAGGGTTGAGCAGGGCGCGGCTCAATGGCGTGGCTTTCACAGCGACCAGCTATCACATCTTCTCGCGTTGGGGGCTGACGGCGGAGGTGACGGCCGGTGCTCGCGATCAGGACGCGATGGAGGTTTCGCTGCAGAGCTATCTGTTTGGCGGGACTTTTCGTGCCGTACAGCGGCGGCGAATTGCGTTGACCGGGCGCATCTTGGCTGGGGTGGACCGATGGGACCCGAAGCGGCTGCCTATGGGCGGCTACCCGGCGCAGAACAGTTTTGTGTTTGGCTTTGGCCAGGCGATTGACTTGAAGCTGACGGAGAACCTGGCGATTCGGGTACAGCCGGATTTGCAGGTGGTGCGGCGCAAGGATAGCAGCGGCGATACGCGAATGTCGCTGAACACGCCCTTGAGCGTTGGCTTGGTTTTCAAGTTAGGGAAGCGTTAGGGATGGGTTTTCGAGTGCAGGCAGATTTGGTGTTGCGGGTCATGACGGGCTTTTGCCTGGTGTACGCCGTGGCGGCGTTGGCGGCTTGGTTCTTCGACAGCAGGACGATCGCAAACGAAAGCGTTTGGTTGAAGCCGATCAAGTTTGGGCTCTCGACCGCGCTCTATCTGGCGACTTTGTATTGGGCGCTTGGTTGCTTGAGCGAGGCTTGGCGGCAAGGGCAGGCCGTGTGGTGGGTGGCGGTGGGCGCGGTGCTTTGCTCACTATTTGAATTGGTGTACATCGGGGGGCAAGCGGCGCAGGGCGAGGCTTCGCACTTTAACGTGGGCACGCCGTTTCACGCGGCGATGTATGGGTTGATGGCGGTGGCGGCGGTGTTGCTTGTTTTGTGTGGCGGCGCGATTGGGGTTATGGCCGCTATCGATATCGGTGCAAACGGGTCTTCGATTCGGAGATGGAGCGTGGCGGTGGCGTTTCCGTTGAGCGCGGCGTTGACGATTCTGACGGGACTTAGTGTGGGTGGACGCATGACGCATCATGTTGGCGTAGTTGTGGAGGGCGCTGCGCAAGTGCCATTGACGGGTTGGTCGCTGCGTGTAGGCGACTTGCGGGTTCCGCATTTTCTGGCGATGCACCTTTTGCAGGCGGGGCCTTTGTTTGCGTGGGTGGTGGCGCGGGGCGCGGGAGTTGGGTCAGGGGCGGCAGCGGTGGGCGTTTTCTGCGTGTTGTGGTCGGCTTTGACGCTTTGGCTGCTGAAGTTGGCCAGGGAGGGGAAGCCGTTTACGTTGCTCTGGGGATGAGATTGGTGGATGGAGTTGGTACACCCGTGGAGCCGCGCAGAGGCGCGGATGGATGAGGAGATCATTTGACATTCCAACGGTTGAACCCGACAACGGGCGAGGTGGCGTCGACGTTGCGTGGCAATGGTTTTGCGGGAGGCTGTTGGGACGAATCGCTCCACCCATCGAGACTGCTCACGAGCTTACTGTCTTGAACACAGGCCCTGCGCCAAAAGGCAATTAGGCTTGCCGCCGTCCAGCTCTCATTCGCAGGACGTGGAATGCAATGGTGCCGAGGTTTAGCGTAAGGAGAGCAGGCACAATCCAAGATGGGAGGGCAGAGGTTCCTCCGGTTGCAACTTCGATTTGCCGCCAGCACATCAACGCCAAAAGCCCTACTACTTGAAGCTTCATCCAGATGATGAGCGAAACGCCGATAGCGTACAAACGGGGTGCCTCCTCGGCTGAAAGGTCGGCCGGATAGTTGTAGAGGTGAGGCATTCGTTGCAGCAGCGACATGAGTGCATAAATCCCAAGGGAAAGGCCCGGCAACAGCCAAAGGCCATTGCGTCCGCCCCAGCGAATGGGCTGCCCTTTGATGTCGAATTTCTGAGGTATTTGCTCAGGAACAGTAGGCCAAGCCTGCCAAACGTAGAAAAGCATCGCCAACAGAATGCCTACTGTCAGGACTTCGACGGCGGTTTGAATCCGCGTTGGGGAAATCTTGATTCGAGGGCGTGTCTCGTACACAATGTGATCCTAACCTGCTAAAAACGAGGATGTACTTAGCGAGATCCACTAAATCCCGGATTGCGGAATACGGTGCGGAATCGAGCTACACGGGCGAACTTTATGGCATCTTTCCTATGTTTGCAGCCTAGGGATTGTGCTTTTGATCGGAGTTGGAGCCGCGAAGTGAACCATACAATACCGAGTGTTTCGACGTTGGGGTTGGCGGCGCCGGTATTTACTCGCGATACGGCTCGGGGGGTGCGCCTGGCGCGGCGGATCAAGAGCGGTATTTGTCATGCAAACGGACCGACGATGAATGATGAGCCGCAGATGCCGTTTGGGGGCGTGCATTGATGCGTTTCCGGAGTTGCGTTGGTTTCAGATCGATACTTTGCCGGGGCAGTATCCGATTTCGTTGGCGTGAGGCTGGCGTGCGGTCTCGGTTTCCGGGACGGTGTTATAAGTACGCAGAGGATCAACGAATTTGGTTATGAAAAGCACGACAGCAAACGACGCAAGCGAAACAAATAAAGCAGTGTTTCGGCGACTGGTGGAGATGTACGCCGTTGGCGATTTGGCGGGGTTGGACGAAGTGATCGCGCCCAATTATGTGGGGCATGTGTCGGCGGGCGACCGCGACCTCGAAGAGTTCCGCCAAAGCATTTTGCACTTCCACAAAATCTTTGTCTACTCTCCCGACTCGTTTCAAATCAACGACCAGTTGGCGGACGGCGATAAAGTGGCCACGCGGATGACCGCGCATGTGAAGTTGCGGGAAACGGGGGAGCCCGTTACGCTGATCGGGATCAATATCGCTCGCATCGTGGACGGAAAGCTGGTGGAAGAGTGGAACACGTGGGAGCAAGTGCAAATCGGTAAGCGTTCCGTCGGAAACTCCGGGGCCTAGAGACGGGTTTTCGCCGGCCGATTGAGGATGGCGAGGATGCCAGGCGGCTGGTCGAGAATTCGGTCCAGCCGTAAAGGCCCGCCAGCCTCCGCGAAGGACGCCGATTTTTGGGTTGGCGACGCCGGTGTTTCCTCGCGATATGGCGCGGGGATTGGGGCTGGCGAGGCAGAGCAAGATTAGCATCTGTCGTGTGAACGGACCTACGTTGCATGATGAGCCGCAGATGCCGTAATCCGCCCGCGCATTCAGGCGAAAGCTGCTTAGCTGGCATTGGCCGGGGATATTTCGGAACTTGTGCGCTAGCCGCCAACGGGGCCGGAAACATGAACGACTTGTCCAGGCTGGACGGTCGCAACCGCCCTCCGCAATTCGGGGAAGAGTGGCCGATAGAACGCGATCTTGTTGCGCTGGGCGTGAACAATCACGATTCCAAATGACAGTGACTTTAGATTGTGCTGGTGCTCAAAGCCGCGATCAGCCGTTACGAATACGTCGCACTCCAACTGCTTCAAAAGAACGTTGTCTTTCAGATGTTGCCATCCGAGATCAAACAGTGTTTGGACGTCATCATCAACGAATGCTTCGACCAACCGTGGATCGATTGAGGCGTCTACGACGACGCGCATACCAACTGGTCGATTGCAATGTCACGGCTCAGTTCGAGAAACGCGAAAACGTGTTGCTTGGGAATTGAGGGGTAGACGGAGAGAAAATCGTCGATGGTTTCGCCAGTCTCAAGGAAGTCGATTAATGTTTGCACCGGCACCCGGGTACTGGCAAAGCAGGGGGTCCCGTGTAGGACCTCTTTGTCGATGGTTACTACACCCGCCAGCGCGATTCTTTGCTCCTCGATCGTCACTAAATCCATGATACGAGATCGGCAGGCTTCTTTGATTGAGATGGCAGCCGCGATCAATCCATGTCGAATCAATCCGTCCCGGCTGGTGAGATCGGAGAGGCCACGGCAAGCAGCGTAGCTTTTACCGATTCCTCCCGGATCGCCAGTCATACGGAAGCTGAGGGCTTGGCTGCGAGGCTCTTCGGCGTTCGGTTTGGGTGGTGGAGTGGGTTGGAGGACGGTTGTTGGGTTGGTAGACTCGGGCGTATGGAAATTTACCGGGCTGAGGCGTTTGGGGTGCGATTGGGGCAGGCGGAGTATTTTACGGGGGAGGTTTGGCAGGAGGTGATGGTGCCGGGTGGGGAGTCGGGCGTGTGGGTGTTGCGGGTGAGCTTTCCGCCAAAGGCGCGGACGGCTTGGCATACGCATCCGCTGGGACAGATTTTGCTGGTGACTTCGGGGCGGGGTTATGTGCAGAAGTGGGGGGAGGCGCGGCAAGCGGTGGTGGCGGGGGATGTGGTGCGCTTTGAGGCGGGGGAGAAGCATTGGCATGGGGCTACTGCTGATTCGCCGATGCAGCATGTGGCGATACAGACGGCGCTGGCGGGTTCTACGGCGGATTGGTTGGAGTTGGTGAGTGATGCGGAGTATGGCGGATGACGCTTGTCTTGTTGTTGGGGTTGGCGCAGTTGTACTATGCGCCGGCGACGCATCCTCGGTCACCTTACCGGCCGGAGGGATTGGAGAAGAGGCCGCTGGCGAGTTTGGCCGCGAGTAAGCAGGAGTGGGAGAAGAAGCGGCCAGTGTTGTTGGGCGCTTGGAAAGAATTGCTGGGGCGCTTTGAGCCGGAGGGCGAGGCGCGGAAGTGGATTGGAGATCCGCGTAAGGCGCGAATCGGGGCTTGCGAGAAGTTGGCGAAGTATGAGCGATGCGAGCTCGAGATTCCGATCGAAACGGACTTCTGGCAGAAGTATTTGCTGTTGCGGCCTTATACGCGGGGGAAGCATCCGGCGGTAGTTGCGTGGACTTCGACTTCCCCGGATTACCGGAAGCCGGAGGAATGGTGGGGGGCTTGGCTGGCCGAGCGCGGCTATGTAGTGCTGTGCGGCTGGAGTTTTCTGCGCAATTATCGCGACGGGTCGACGTTTCGCGAGGGCGCGCCGGAGAAGGTCCACGAACGATTTGGGCGATGGATGGGAGTGGGGAAGATGGCTTGGGATGCCGCGCAAGAGGTGCGTTACCTGGCTACGCGTCGCGATGTAGATGCGAAGCGGATTGGGATGATCGGCTTTTCGTTGGGCGCCAAAGGGGCTTTGTATGCGGCGGCGTTTACGCCGGGACTGGCGGCGGTGGTGAGCGTCGATCCGGGCATACCAATGAATGGGCCGACGAATTGGTTTGCGCCGTGGTATCTCGATTGGGGGAATGAGACTTCGATGCGGCTGTTGAATCCCGACAAGGCCACTCCGGAGATGGAGCGGGATCATCATGAGTTGCTGGCATTGGCGGCGCCGCGGCCGGTGCTAATCCTTGGCGGCAACGATGCGCGGACGCCGAGCGTGGACAGCGACGATCACTACTCTCGGGCTTATATGGAGAGGGCGCGGGAGATCTATCGCTTTTATGGGGCGGGGGAGCGGCTTCAGTTCGAGATCACGGGCGAGGGCCACAAGGCGACCGGTCCGAAAACCGACGCCTTGTGGCAGGTCTTTTTCACTCGCTGGTTGCGGCCTTAAGGGAGAACGCCACGACCGGTTAGTCGTAGTATTCGAGGCCGAGGTGGGTGATGAGGTCTTCGCCCTTCATGTGGCGGAGCGTGTTCTTCAGCTTCATGAGTTGGATAAAGACGTCGTGCTCGGGGTAGAGGCCGGGCGCGGTCATCGGAGCTTTGAAGTAGAAGCTGAGCCATTCCTGGATGCCCTTCATGCCGGCACGTTGGGCGAGGTCGAGGAAAAGGACTAGATCGAGGACGAGGGGGGCGGCGAGGATCGAATCGCGACAGAGGAAGTCGATCTTGATCTGCATCGGATAGCCAAGCCAGCCGAAGATGTCGATGTTGTCCCAGCCTTCCTTTTCGTCGCCGCGAGGCGGGTAGTAGTTGATGCGGACGGTATGGTAGAGGTCCTTGTAGAGCTGTGGGTAGAGGTTGGGTTGGAGGATCTGGTCGAGGACGCTGAGCTTGGTTTCTTCCTTGGTTTTGAAGGAGCCGGGGTCGTCGAGGACTTCGCCGTCGCGGTTGCCGAGGATGTTGGTGGAGTACCAGCCTTTGCAGCCGAGCATGCGGGCCTTCAAGCCGGGCGCGAGCAGGGTCTTCATGAAGGTTTGGCCGGTTTTGAAGTCCTTGCCGCAGACGGGGACTTCGCGGTCGCGGGCGAGGTCGAGGAGGGCAGGGATGTCGTGGGTGAGGTTGGGCGCGCCGTTGGCGAAGGGGACGCCCATCTTGAGGGCGGCGTAGGCGTAGATCTGACTGGGGGCGATGTCGGCGTCGTTTTTGGCGAGGCCCTTTTCGAAGGCGGCGAGGGTTTGGTGGACGGGGGCGGCTTTGTGGAAGGATTCCGTGGAACCGCACCAGATCATGACGAGACGGTCGGCGCCGTTGGTTTTCTGGAAGGTCTTCATGTCTTCCATGAGCGCTTCGGCCTTGGCGGCGAGAGTCTTGTGGGTTTTGACGTTGGGGCCGTCGATGCGCTTGACGTAGTTCTTGTCGAAGACGGCCTTCATGGGCTTGATCTTCGAGAGCGCGGGCTTGACCTTCGAGAGGAGTTCCGGCTGGAGAACGCGGGCGTGGGCGGCGGCTTCGTAGGCGTTGTCTTCGAAAATGTCCCAACCGCCGAAGACGAGTTGCTTGGGGGTGGCGAGGGGCACGAAGTCGCGGATATACGGCGTGCGATTGTCGGTGCGCTTGCCGAGGCGAATGGTGCCGAGTTGGGTGAGCGAACCGACGGGTTCGCCGAGGCCTTTCTTGACAGCTTCAATGCCGGCCATGAAGGTGGTGGCGACGGCGCCCATGCCGGGCATCAGGATTCCGAGTTTGCCCTTGGCGGGCGCGATAGTACGGCTCATCTGTATCTTTACGCTATGCGGGAAGGTCGGGAGGGGACAAGGTTTCGAGCGGGGAATGTTCTATGGAAGGTGGAATGGGTATGTAAATTACGTTTTGTAAAATGAATTTACATGTACTTGCCGCGGCACTTGGCGATTCCGTTGCACCGGGTGGTGGGGGCTGGGGAGAGCGTGGTGTTGGCGGGACCAAGGGGGGCGGGGAAGAGTACGCTGGCGCGGCGAGAGTTTCCCGGGCATTTGTATTTGACGTTGGAAGAGATAGGCCTGCGGGAGGCGGCGAGGCAGGATCCGGTGGCTTTTCTAGGACGTTTGCGGCGCGAGACGATTGTGGATGAGGCGCATCGGGCGCCGGGATTGTTCGCCGCAATGGAGGGGGCGAAGTTTCCGGTGGTGCTGTTGTCGGCGTTGCGAGTGGGAGGCGTGGGGCGCGTGTTTGAGTTGTATCCGCCGAGCCGGGCGGAGATGCAGCGGCGGAATCCATTGCCGTTTAGCGTGTTGGGGCGCTTTGAAGTGAAGGAGGCTTCTGGATCTGCGCTAGAGGGCTGGCCTTGGTCCAGGGCTTACTTGGAGAAGGATTTGCCGAGCTTGGTGCGGTTGGCGGATCGCGATCTGTTTGAGCGCTATGTGGAGATGGTGGGAGCGCGGAGTGGCGAGGTTTTGAATCAGCTGGAGATGTCGCGCGAGCTTGGAGTGGCGCACCGGACAGTGGTGCGTTGGCAACAAACATTGGAGGCGTGCTTTCAGATTCTGACAATTCCGGCGGCGGATGAGGCTTATGGCCGGCGCTTGATTCGCGCGCCGAAATTACATGCGTTGTGGCGTAGGGATTGCTTTGAAAGCAAGGTGGTGTTTGAGTTGTACCGGAACGCGCGCCACGCGGGATTGGCGGTCGGCATGGAGTATTGGCGCGATTCGAATGGATTGGAAATTCCGCTCTTGCTTCGCGTCGAGGACGCGGCGAGGGTTCCGGTTGGCATTGCGGAGAATCCAGCGCCCGGGTGGGAGGAACGGCTGACGCGGTGGTTGGCGCTAAGCGGGGACGCTAGTGGCGCTTTGATTACGCAGAGGAGATCTATCGTGCGGGTACGGAACGCGGGTTGGGTGCGATACAACTTTCAGCAGTTATAGGGGTGGCGCTGTGCAATAAAATCGGACACAATGCGCTTGTCGATTGATATGGCTCTCCGATTCTGGTTCGCTCTGGCTATGGCGCTGGGATGTGCCGCGCAGGATGATGCTTCGCCTAGTGAGATCGCCCTACGGCGAGCTTTTGAGGGTGTGCGCGTGGTGTCTTTGATTGACATGCCGGCGGCGAGTTCCGGCGTCGATATTGTTCCGGGGGCGGAGATTCCGTTGGACTACCGGAAGTTGGGGGATGGGATTAAGCGTTTTGGCGTGGGTGTGCATGAGGGTGAGAAGGTCATGGTCACCAAGGTGTTTGTGAAGAAGGATTACATTGAATTTCAACTCGGCGGCGGTGGATTTGGGACTTTGAAGGATTGGTGGCGGACGCCTTCGGCGGGGAGTTCTTCGTACCGTGGGAAGTCGAGCTATGAGCGCGATTTGGAGAGGCGTGTCCGGAGTGCGAGTGGGGCGGAGCGGGACCGTTTGAATCGGGAGTTGAGCCGGGCGCGTTCGCAACGATACCGGGATAGCCGTCTGGCGGATGCGATCAACGATCAGAACCGGATGCAGCGTGAAGAATGGATTCAGAATGAGCGCGCCAAGGATGGGAGCCGGTTTAATATTCGATATCCGGGTGGGGTGCCCGAGATTGCGGCAACGCCGGAGGAGATTCGGCGGGTGCTGGCGAAGTATGTGCAGTTTCCGGAGTAGGTTGGTTTCCTAGGATCGGCGTTGATAGATTATTGGCTGCACGGAGACGTCTTGCAGCTAATCACGTTCATGTTGGTTTTGGCGGTGGCCGGGTGGGCGGCGAGTCCCGAGGATCTTTTCCGGGATGTGGTGCAGCCGGTATTGCGGCGGGATTGCGAGGGTTGCCATGGGAAGCAGCAGGCGCTTTCGAAGTTGGATTTGTCGACGCGTGAGGGTTTGCTGGTTGGAGGGATGCGCGGGGCGGCGCTGGTACCCGGTAAAGCGGAAGAGTCTTTGCTGTGGCGCGTGCTGAATGGCAGTGATCAATTGCAGATGCCGCCGGGGGGAGACATGAAGCGATTGCCAGCGGAGACGGTAGCGGCATTTCGGGATTGGATCGCGGGCGGCGCGCCTTGGGCTGAGGTGACCGCCGGCACGAAGTGGGATTTGAGCGGCGCCGATCTTTGGCCATATAAGCCATTGCGGAAGTACGATGCGACGAAATCGATTGACAGTTTCATCGACGCGCAGTTGCGGGCGAAGGGTTTGCGGGCCGCCGCGGCGGCGGATCGCCGGACGCTGATCCGGCGGGTGAGTATCAATTTGACGGGACTGCCGCCCACGCCGGAGGCGTTGGAGGCCTTTGTGGCGGACCGATCGGCGCAGGCTTATGAGAAGTTGGTGGACCGGCTGCTCGCCTCGCCGCAGTATGGCGAGCGGTGGGGAAGGCATTGGTTGGATGTGGTGCGTTATGCGGACACGAACGGTTATTCCAACGACTTTGAGCGACCGAATGCGTGGCGCTATCGCGACTATGTGATTCGGGCCTTCAACGAAGACAAGCCTTACAACCGTTTCGTGTTGGAACAGATTGCGGGGGATGAGTTGTTTCCCGGCGATGCCGAGGCGCTGCTGGCGACGGGATTCTTGCGCGCGGGGCCTTGGGAGCATACGGCGATGTCTGTGGAGGCGGTGACGCGGCAGTTGTTTTTGGACGACGTTACGCATGCGACGGTGAATGTGTTTCTGGGGCTGACGGCGGGCTGTGCGCGGTGCCACGATCACAAGTTCGACCCGATTCCGACGAAGGATTACTATCGCGTGCAGGCGGTGTTTGCGACGAGTGAGTTTGCGCGCCCGGAGTTGCCATTTCTAGCGAGCGAGAATACGCGGCACTTGGGGGAGTTGGAGAAGAATATCAAGGCTCGTCATGCGGAGTCCGTCGTGCGGATGAACGAGTACCGGAAACTGGCGGCGAAGAATTTGATGGAGCGGTACAAGGTGGCGCGGGTGGAGGATTTGCCCAAAGGGGAGATGGAGCGGGCGATGGCGACGGGTGAGGGATTGACGCCGGAGCAGTTTGAGGAGTTTAAGCTTTACCAGAAGCACTCGCAGTTGCATCAGGAGAGCTTGTCGCGTTTTCAAGCGAAGGCGTTTGCGATTTCGAGTGGGCCCTTGGATGGGGCGACGGATGGCGGTTCGTCGTTGCGCTATCCGAAGCGTGCGGATTACAAAGCGGCGGCGGTGCATGTGCTGCCCGGAGGGAATTTGCAGAATCCGGGAGAGGCCGTATCGCCTGGTGTTCTGAGTGCGCTTGCGTTATATGGCGGGTATGCCGCGCCGGAGATTCCGCAGGGATTGGCGGGGCGGCGGGCGGCGTTGGCTCGTTGGATCGCCGATGCGCAGAATCCGCTGACGGCGCGCGTGATGGTGAATCGCGTTTGGCAGTATCACTTTGGCAAGGGCCTGGCGGGGGATACGAGTAATTTCGGAAAGATGGGGAAGCGGCCTACGCATCCGGAGTTGCTGGATCATCTGGCGGCGTCGTTTGTGAGCGAGGGGTGGAGCTTGAAGCGGCTGCACAAGAAGATTCTGTTGTCGGCGGCGTATCAGCGGGCGAGTTGGCCGGTGGATGCGAAGTTGCAGGTGGAGAAGGACCCGGAGAATGCTTTGCTGGCTTACTATTCGCCGCGGCGGGTGGAGGCGGAGGTGTTGCGCGATGGGATTCTGGCGGTGAGTGGGGAGCTGAATTCGGAGGCTGGGGGGCCGGGGGTGTTTGCGCAGATCAACGAGGATGTGGCGAGGCAGCCGCAGCATCGGATGGGGAGTTTGGCGCCGGCTTATGCGGCGAGTCCGCAGCGGGCGCAGCGGAATCGCAGGACGGTTTACACGTTCCAACAGCGGAGTTTGATCGATCCGTTTGTGGAGGTGTTTAATGGGCCGAGTTTGGATTTGTCTTGCGAGCGGCGGGAGGCGTCCACGGTGCCGACGCAGGCGTTTGGGTTACTGAATAGCGAGTTCGCGAACGATATGGCGTTGGCAATGGCGCGGCGATTGGAGAAGGACGCGAAAGGCGTGGACGCGAGGATTCAGCGGGCGTTTTTGTTGGCTTATGGGCGGGCTCCGGAGGCGGCGGAGTTGGCTGCGTCGCTGAAGCATTATGCGCGGATGTTGGAATTGCATCGCAAGAATCCGGCGGCGCCGCGAGAGGCGGATAAGCCGTTAGTGCATAAGATTACGAGTGAGTTGACGGGACAGGTGTTTGAGTTCCGGCAGCCGCGTGACCCGGCGCCTTATGAGCATAATTTGCACGCTTCCGAGGTGGGGGCTGAGACGCGGGCGCTGGCGGATGTGGCGTTGGCTTTGCTGAATTCGAATGAGTTTGTTTATGTCTACTAAGATGCCGAATCGACTTTTGCCTGCGACGCTGAACCGGCGCGATTTGTTGTTTGGTTCCGGCATGGGGCTGGGGGCAATTGCGTTGCAAGCGCTAAGCTCGCCTTTGGCGCAGAAGCCTCCGCATCATGCAGCCAAAGCGAAGAACTGCATCTTTCTGTTGATGGAAGGCGGGCCGAGCCACATCGATACTTTCGACCCGAAGCCGGCGCTGGAACGCTTTCACATGACGCGCTTTCAGAAAGAGCGCAGCAAGTTCGAAGCCAACATGAATACGGGCGAGCGCTATTACGTGAAGAGTCCGTTTTCGTTTCAGCGCGCGGGGAAGTTGGGCATCGAAGTGAACTCATTGCTGCCGAGCTTTGCCGCGGCGGTGGACGATGTTTGTTTTTATCGCGGATTGCAAGTGGATAGCGTGAACCATCCGACGGCGCTGTATCACTTGAATACGGGGAATCAGTTTGGCGGGGACCCGGCGATTGGCTCTTGGGTGTCGTATGGGTTGGGCACGCCGAATCAGAATCTGCCTTCGTTCGTGGTGCTGCCGGATGTGGCTTATCCGCAGGGTGGGGCGGCGAACTGGTCGAGCGGTTATCTGCCGGCGTATTTTCAAGGCACGCCGTTGCGGCCGGAGGGCGCGCCGATCCTGGACATGGCGCCGCCGAAGAGCGTGACGCCGGCGCAGCAGGCGGCGAATTTAGAGTTTCTGAAGGAGCTGAATCAGAGGCATTTGGCGCGGCATCCGGAGCATGCGGAGTTGAGCGCGCGGATTGAGAGCTATGAGTTGGCGTTCCGGATGCAGAGTGAGATGCCGGGCGTGGTGGACTTGAGCAAGGAGAGTGCGGCGACTTTGGAGATGTATGGCATCGGCGGCGCGGATAAGGATGCCGATGCGCTGGGACGGCGTTGTTTGCTGGCGCGGAAGCTGGTGCAGAGCGGGGTGCGCTTTGTACAGGTGATCGCGATGGGATGGGATTCGCACGACTACATTGAGAAGGCGCATGGGGCGCGTTTGTCGGCGATGGATAAGCCGGTAGGGGCGTTGTTAAAAGACTTGAAGAGAACGGGGATGCTGGAAGAGACGTTGGTGGTGTGGGCGGGAGAGTTTGGGCGTACGCCCGATAATGGGATCCGCCGCGGGAGTACTTCGTGGGGCCGCGATCATAATCCGAAGGCGATGACGGTTTGGCTGGCTGGCGGGGGCGTGAAGGCGGGGAGCATTGTGGGGGCGACGGATGAGTTGGGTGGCAGCGCCGTCGAGAGCGTGCATCACTTGCGGGATTTGCATGTGACGCTGCTGCATTTGTTGGGGTTGGACGATTCGAAGCTGCGCTACTTCCATGCGGGGCGGGATAAGCAGTTGAGCCAGGTGGGTGGGCAGGTAATTCGGGAATTGCTGGCGTGAGTCGCTTTAGTATGCTGGGTTCTGTTTGCTACAAGATAAAGTCATTTTGATCAGTGGTGGCGCTGGGGGGATTGGGGCGGAGTGTGCGCGGAGACTGGAAGACGAGGGGGCGCGGGTGTTGCGTTGCGACTTGGCGGGCACGGGCGCGGATGTGGACTGCGACATTACGCGGCCAGAGGATTGTGAGCGGGCGGCGCAAGTGGCGGTGGAGCGTTGGGGGCGTTTGGATGGGATGGTGAATTGCGCGGGGGTGAGTAAGCCGCACGATTCCTTGACGTTGCCGCCGGGGGATTGGGCGCGCATGGTGGATGTGCAGTTGAATGGGGCGTTTTATCTGGCGCAGGCTTGTGGGAAGCGGATGCAGGAGCGAGGTGGGGCGATTGTTTTCATCACGAGCACGAATGCGGAGGCGGCGTTTCCGCGGCGGGCGGCGTATTGCTCGGCGAAGGCGGGCGTGGCGATGTTGACGAAGGTGTTGGCGATTGAGTGGGCGGCGTTGGGGATTCGCGTGAATGCGGTGGGGCCGGCGTATGTGGCGACAGAGATGACGAAGCGAAATATCGCGGCGGGAAATGCGAGCGAGGAACAGATTAAGGGGCGGATTCCGCTGGGGAGGTTGGCGCAGCCGGGGGATGTGGCGGATGCGGTGAGCTTTCTGCTAAGCGATAAGGCGAGCTTTGTGACGGGGCATTCGCTATATGTCGATGGCGGGTGGTTGGCGTATGGGTTCTTCTAGGATGGCTGGTCGTAGTGTTGTGATCCTGGTGGCGCTGCTGCTGGGTTCGACGACGATCAACTACATCGACCGGCAAGTGTTGTCTGTGTTGGCGCCGACGATTCGCGATGAGTACCGGATTTCTAATGAAGATTATGCGTGGATCGTGAATGCGTTTATGGTGAGCTACGCGGTGGGGATGCCGCTGGCGGGTTGGATGCTGGACAGGATTGGGGTGGCCCGCGGGTTGACGATATCGGCGAGTCTTTGGAGTGTGGCGGGGATGTTGACGTCATTGGCGAAGGGGCCGCTGAGTTTGGCGGGGTTTCGGGCTTTGTTGGCGCTGGGGGAGAGTGGGGCGTGGCCGGCCTTTGCGAAGGCGGTGTCGATCTATGTGCCGCCGCGATGGAAGACCTTTGCGATGGGGGTGTGCAATAGCGGGTCGAGTTTGGGGGCGATGATTGCGCCGCCGCTGGTGGCTTGGATTGCGCTGCGGATGGGGTGGCAGGGGGCGTTTCTGGTGACGGGGGCGTTGGGATTGCTTTGGGTGTTGGTGTTTTTGTGGTTTTGTTTTCGGCATCGCGAGATGTGGGTTCATGACGGAGGTGCGGGGGGCTCTGTCGCTTGGAAGAGCCTGTTGCCTTATCGGGAGACGTGGATCGTTTTTGTTTGCAGGTTCCTGGCGGATCCGATTTGGTACTTCTACGTGTTTTGGATTCCGGAGTTCTTGACGCGGGAGAGGGGCTTGAGCCTGGTGCAGATTGGAGCGGTGGCTTGGGTTCCTTTTTTGGTTTCGGATATCGCTAACTTTGCGGGGGGATTGTTGGCGCAACGACTGGAGGTGCGGGGGTGGAGTGTGAACCGGACGCGGAAGGCGTTGATGTTGCTGGGAGCAGTCGGTGCGCCGGTGGGCGTGGCGGCGGTGTATGCGCAGACGTTGTTCTGGACGATGGCGTTTATTTCGGTGGCGATTTTCTTCTGGATGCTTTGGTCGTTAACGGTGCAGACGTTGCCGGGGGATTACTTTCCCGCGCGGGCGGTGGGGTCCGTTTATGGGATTGGGGGGTTGGGTTCGACGTTAGGATCGGTGGTGAGCATTTGGCTGGTAGGGAGGACTTTGGATTTGACGGGGAGTTATGTGCCGGTGTTTCTGGGGTTGGGATTGTTGATGCCGGTGGCTTGTGTTGTTGGGTTTTGGGTGATGGGGAGAGTGGAGCGTGTGCAGTGGATGTCGTGATTTTGGGACGAATTGGCTACGATTTGTACTCCGAGGAGATGGGTGTGCCGTTGGCGGAGGCGCGGACTTTCTCTCGGTACTTGGGCGGGTCGAGCGCAAACATGGCCGTAGGCTTGTCGCGGCTGGGGGCGCGCGTCGGCATGGTGTCTTGTTTGGGCACGGAGCGCTTGAGCGATTTTTTGGTGGGGTTCTTGGAGAAGGAAGGCGTGGATACGGCGCGGGTGCAACGGCGGGAAGGGGTGTTGCCTTCGCTGGCGATTACGGAGGTGTCGCCACCTTCCAGTTTTCCGCAGGTGTTTTATCGAAACAACGCGGCGGATATTCAATTGCGCTGTGGGGAGGAGGATTTCGCGTATTGTGAGCGGGCGCGTATGTTCATTACGAATGGGACGTCGTTGTGCGCTTCGCCTTCGCGCGAGAGTACGTATCGGGCCTTGGAGCGGGCGAAGGCGGCGGGCTGCCGCGTGGTGATTGACGTTGACTACCGGGCGATGTCTTGGGCGAGCGCGGAGGAGGCGGGGTTGGCGATTCGGTTGGCGTTACCTTATGCGGATGTGTTGATTGGAAATCAGACTGAGTTGATGCTGACGGCGGGTGTTAGCGATTTGGAAGAGGCGGTGCGGCGTTTGCGGCGAGTGCCGCTGTTGGTTTCGAAATTGGGTGATGAAGGCACGCGGGTGTTTGGGGAGGGCGAGCCGGTTTTTCTGCCGCCGTATGAGGTGGAGGTTTGTACGACGATTGGGGCGGGGGATGGCTTTGCTTCGGGATTCTTGTATGGCTTGCTGCAAGGGTTCCCGGTGGAGAAGTGTTTGCATTATGGGAATGCGGCGGCGGCGATTGTGGTGAGTAGATTGAGCTGTAGCGAGGCGATGCCGACTTTGGACGAAGTGGAAAGGATGATCAGGAGATAGATATGTTTCGCGCGGAAGAATTTTTGACGGACGATTTGATGGCGCAGATTACGAGGGTGCGCGTGGGCAATCCCCAATACACATGGCTGCGGGCGCAATCGCGCGATCGACCGCTGGAACTGAACCCCGACGGCAGATTGAACATTCTCGCGGCGGATCATCCGGCGCGGCGCGTGACGAAGGTAGGCGAAAACCCCTTGGGCATGGCGGACCGGCGCGATTATCTGGCGCGAATTTATCGCGTGCTGTCGGCGGGGAGCGTGGACGGGTTGATGGCGACGATGGATTTGATTGAGGAGGTTTTGATCCTGGACGGCTTGCTGATGGATCGGGGCCAGGAATCCGTGGTGGATGGCAAGCATTTGATTGCCAGTCTGAATCGAGGGGGGCTGGCGGGGGTGAGTTGGGAACTGGACGATCCGATCACGGGGCCTGGCGTGGACACTTGCGCGGAGTGGAAGTTGGATGGCGTGAAGATGTTGTTGCGCGTGGCGGATGATGAGCGCGACAGTTTGAAGACTTTGCTGGCGAGTGCGCAGGCGATCAATGCCTGCAATGCGCATCGGATTCCGATGTATCTGGAGCCGCTGGTGGTGAAGCGCGGGGAGAGCGGTTGGACGGTGGTGAAAGACTCGGCGGCGTTGGCGAAGCTGGTGGGCGTGGCTTCGGCGTTGGGGGATTCGAGCCGGTATCTCTGGCTGAAGCTGCCCTATGCGAAGGGTTTTGAAGTGGTGGCGCGGGCGACCACATTGCCGATTCTGTTATTAGGAGGCGAAGCAGCGGGCGATCCGGCGCCGTTCTTGGAAGAGATGCATCAAGCGATGCGGAGTGGGCATAATGTGCGCGGGGCCTTGGTGGGAAGGAATGTGTTGTATCCCGGCGACGGCGATCCGCTGAAGATGGCGGAGGCCGTTGGCGGGATCGTGCACCATGGGTGGGATGTAAAAAAAGCGTTGGCGGCGATTTGAGACGCTGCCAACGCTGTAAGTGGTTTGGGGTTTTCGTTAGGAGTTAACGAAGGTCAAAACGATCGAGGTTCATCACCTTGGTCCAGGCCTTGGCGAAGTCCTGGACGAACTTTTGCTTGGCGTCGGAGGAGGCGTAGACCTCTGCGATGGTGCGGAGTTCGGAGTTGGAACCGAAGACCAGGTCGACGGGAGTGGCGGTGTACTTGGCCGCGCCGGTGGAGCGGTCGGCGCCTTCAAAGCTGTCACCATTCACGCTCTTCTTCCAAACCGTGCCCATGTCGAGCAGGTTAACGAAGAAGTCGTTAGTTAGGGTGCCGGGCTTGGCGGTGAGGACGCCATGCTTGCCGCCGTCGGCATTGGCGCCGAGGGCGCGCATGCCACCGACGAGGACCGTCATTTCTGGAACGCTGAGGCTGAGCATCTTGGCGCGGTCCACCATCATCTCAGCGGGGCCGAGTTGGGCTTCCTTGCTGTAGTAGTTGCGGAAGGGGTCGGCGGCAGGTTCGAGGACCTCGAAGGACTTAGCGTCGGTTTGGGCTTCGGTGGCATCGACGCGGCCGGCGGAGAAGGCGACGGTTACGGGCGTGCCCGCGTCTTTTGCGGCTTTTTCCACCGCGGCGGTGCCGCCGAGAACGATGACGTCGGCGAGGGAGACTTGCTTGCCGCCGCCGAGGGTCTTGTTGAAGTCCTGCTGGATGCCTTCGAGCTTGGCGAGGACCTTGGAGAGTTCGGCCGGGTTGTTGACGGCCCAGTCCTTTTGCGGAGCGAGGCGAACGCGAGCGCCATTGGCGCCACCGCGCATATCGGTGGAGCGGAAGCTGGCGGCGGAGGCCCAGGCGGTGCGGACGAGTTCCGGGACGCTCAAGCCAGAGGCGAGGATCTTTGTCTTCAGCGAGGCGATGTCCTTGGCGTCGATTTGCTTATAGGTGGCCTTGGGGAGAGGGTCCTGCCAAATGAGGTCTTCCTTGGGCACTTCCGAGCCGATGTAGCGGGCCTTGGGACCCATGTCGCGGTGCGTGAGCTTGAACCAGGCCTTGGCGAAGGCGAGTTGGAACTCTTGCGGGTTCTCGCGGAAGCGCATGGCGATCTTGCGATAGGCGGGATCTTCTTTCAGGGCCAAGTCCGTGGTGAACATGATGGGAGCGTGGCGCTTGGAGGGATCGTGGGCGTCGGGCACAAGGTTCGCGGCCTGGTTGTTGGCAGGAACCCATTGCGTGGCGCCGGCGGGGCTCTTGGTCTTCACCCAGTCGAAGGCGAAGAGGTTGTCGAGGTAGTTGTTGGACCACTTGGTGGGGGTGGCGGTCCAGGCGCCTTCGAGACCGCTGGTGAGCGTGTCGCCGGCGTTGCCCTTGCCGCACTTGTTTTCCCAGCCGAGGCCTTGCTTTTCGACGCCAGCGGCGGCGGGTTCCGGGCCGAGGCACTTGTCGGGGGCGTGGGCGCCGTGGGCTTTGCCGAAGGTGTGGCCACCGGCGATGAGGGCCAGGGTTTCTTCGTCATTCATGGCCATGCGGCCGAAGGTATCGCGGATGTCCTTGGCGGCGGCGAGCGGGTCAGGGTTGCCGTTGGGGCCTTCGGGGTTGACATAGATTAGGCCCATTTGAACTGCTGCGAGGGGCTTCTTCAAATTGCGACTGTTACCTGGAGTGGCGCTGTAGCGCTGATCGTCGAGCATCTTCTTTTCGGGACCCCAGTAGACGAGTTCGGGTTCCCAATCGTCGGCGCGGCCACCGGCGAAGCCGAAGGTCTTGAAGCCCATGTTTTCCATGGCGACGTTGCCGGCGAGCACCATAAGATCGCCCCAGGAAAGCTTCGCGCCGTACTTGGCCTTGATGGGCCAGAGGAGGCGGCGGGCTTTGTCGAGGTTGCCGTTGTCGGGCCAGCTATTCAAAGGGTCGAAGCGTTGTTGGCCACCGTCGCCGCCGCCGCGGCCGTCGAAGGTGCGGTAGGTGCCGGCGCTGTGCCAAGCCATGCGGATGAAGAACGGTCCGTAGTGGCCGTAGTCGGCGGGCCACCAGGGTTGCGAGGTGGTGAGGGCTTT
>VFQP010001207.1_pt1 | contig 36436 bp, 29 predicted proteins | sample 3512351 | NCBI WGS metagenome assembly VFQP01 (sample SAMN10412372, study PRJNA504923) | tailings metagenome | isolation source: Relicate 1 Philex TSF1 revegetated site | place: Philippines: Tuba, Benguet | collected 2017-08-29
GTATGAAGGAACTGCGCGCCAACTTGGACCAGACTTGGTTTGCCTGGAGCGGTTCGACGGAAAACGGTAAGGCCGCTTACTTCCGCATCCAAGGGCCGACGGTGGTAATTGAATATGCACCGCAACGGGACACGGCACACATTCATACGATGTATCGCGACCCTACGAACGACTACGGGAAGAAGACGCTCGCCCGGTGAGACTTCTATTGGCCGCCGCGTTTGGCTTGAACAGTATGGCGGCGCACAACCTCGATGAGTACTTACAGGCCGCTCTGATTGGATTGGAGCGTGACCGGGTGGAACTTTCCGTCCGCATGACTCCGGGAGCCGCTGTATTTGGGGCGTTCTCCGCCATGCTCGACCGCGACAATGATGGGCGAATCACGAGTGAGGAGGCAGCGCAATACCGAATTCAGGCATTGCGAGATTGGCGCCTCAATCTAGACGATCAGGCCCTGGCGATGGATTGCCACGAGAGCGATGTGTCGCCGCTGGCGGAACTTCGAGAGGGCGCTGGTGCAGTATGGATTCGTTGCGTGGCTGAGTTTCGAGAAATGCCGCCGGGCATGCACCGTTTGAGTTTTCGGAACGGACATCAAGCGGCGTGGAGCGTATACATGATGAACGCGCTACAGCCGGGCCTTGGCGTGTCGATCCAGTCGCAACAGAGGGACCCGCTCCAGCGCGAGATCACAATTGCATTTGAGGCGAGCGGACCGGTACGGCGCGCGGGATCATGGTGGCTCGGGCTCTTGATTGCTCCCTTGCTACTACGCGCCGCATATCTAGCGGGCAGTGTTAGGGGAAAGGCTTAAATGGCGAACAAGAAAAAGATGCCGGTCAGCGTTTGGCTAGGCATCGGCGCGATTGTCGCAATTATCATTTGGGTCTTAGGATGGGGCGATTTGTACGTTAGCTCGGATTAAAGCCTGCGAAGTTCGGGAGCGCTCGGCACCACTGAGCCAGCGTACCCGAGGGCAATGCCGTATAGGTTGGACCTTCGAAGCGAAATGTTTTTGTGCCGCCACCAAATTGCGTATTGATTCCCGCAGTGACGGGCACGCGCAACTCGTCCGCAATAGCTTTGAGTACGCGACGGCCATCTGGTCCACGTCCCGTTTCGCAGTGCATAAATTGCACGCATCCATATGGGCCGAAAACGCTGCGCAATCGGGCAATGATCGGGCGGATGGTGGCAAGGTTGGACAGCGTAATGTCCGCACGATGAATCATACCGGGGTCCAATTCTCCGTGGCCGCTGGAAACGCTCGCAGTTCCCGGCCCGCCGTGTCCGTGGAAGCGCAAGAGAAAGACATTGCTGCTCGAGCGAATGATGTCGTTCACCGCTTGCTCCACGCCGTTGGACATTCCGCCAATCACAATCGGATTGCCGCCAGTACGCCGGATGTCTCGCTCTTCCAAACGGGCCAGACTAGGATCGAAGACGTCGATGCAATCGACTATGGGCAGGTTGGCGTTCGCCGAAATGCGCGGCCAGGTCTGCTCGCCCACTACGCCGTCCGCGCCCAAACGCCGGGCGGCTTGAAAACGCACGACGGCGGCCCGGGTGCGGGAGCCGAAGTCGCCATCCGGATCCAGCCTCTCGCCACTTCGATTCAGCAATTTCTGCAAGACCCCGACAGCGGGAAGTTTGTCGCCTTGACGTAGTAATGGATAGCTCATATGAAACCTCTGCAAATATAGCGGCGCGATACAAGAAAGCGGGCCAAGTCCGACGACAGGGCACCCTGCTATGGATTCGGAAGACTCTCGATGACACCGAGCACTCGCTGAGCCTCATCCGTTCCCGCGACCACATCCGCATAGTCCCTGAGCAGCGCCTTGGCCTCGACAATGCGCCTTAACTTTACAAGCGCAATTCCGCGCACATATTTTGCACGCTGCAATGTAGCATTGGAACGCTCCCATGCCAGAAGCGCTTCATTCTCCGCCTCCGCGAAGTCTCCAGTATTCAGCAACGCCGTGGCGAGATACAAATGAGCTTCCGGCGAGGCGCCAGGATTAATCTCAATGGATTGCCGCGCGAAGCGCGTGGCGTTTGCCCAATCCTTGCGGGCTAATGAACTTAGGGCGAGTTCCAGGAGCGGTAATGCATAACGCGGGTCCAATTCCGAGGCCCGCTGGAAAGCGATTTCCGACGGCTTCCCTTGCCTTTTGAGCGCGAGCCCCAGGCCCATCCACGCTTCCGGATCGGTCTCGTACTTCTTGAGCGCGGCCTCCAAGTTCCGTTCGGCGCCCTGCCAATCATTCCGCGCCGATAGCTCCTGCGCTTTCTTCTTTAACTTGGCAACTTCGGCGGGCGCTTGGAGCGACAAGAAGCTAATCGTACCGGGTTTCGCGCCCTTTACATCGGGCTTCAATAGAATTATTCCCAACTGCATCGACCCGGCGGGAGCGGCCAGCGGCACGTTTTGCCCCTGCGCCCCGGGCAGCGTCACGTTTAGCGAACAGCTCAGATAGCCGCCCGCCTTCACTTTGCCGGAGACGACGAACTTGCCGGTTGAATCCGTCCAACCGTCCGCTCCACATCCGCTGACATGCGCACGAATCGCTGGCCCGAATCCCTCGATAGAGACCTGACCATGTGCGGTGAACACAGAAGAGAACTCCTGTTGTGCGAGAAGGATACCGATCAGCAGCACGGCTGTTATCTTATGTCTATTTAGCGATTAAACTGGCGATCATGCGTACGATCCTCTTTGGCCTTGTCGCCGCGGGACTATTCACGGTCGGGCTGCATGGCCAAGAAGTCCGGAAGCAAGAACTCTTCCGCGCCGGGACCGATGGATACGCGCTGTACCGCATCCCGGGAATCGTGGTGACGAAGCGGGGAAGCTTGCTCGCTTACGCCGAAGCCCGCAAATCGCTGCGCGGAGATTGGGGCCCGATCGACATTGTGCTGCGCCGCAGCACGGACCGGGGAGCCACCTGGTCGCCGATGAAAGTGATCGCGCAAGTAGAGGGCCCGAAATCGAAGAACCCGGTCGCCCTCGCACAGAACTTGGCCAACCCAAGCGACGTGACGTACAACAACCCAGTGGCCATCGCCGACCAGAAAAGCGGCGCCGTGCACTTTCTCTTTTGCCTGGAATACATGCGCGCCTTCTATATGCGTAGCGATGACGACGGTCAGAGCTTCAGCATGGCTACGGAAATCACAAGCACTTTCGATGCGTTCCGTCCTGAATACGTTTGGAAGGTGCTGGCCACGGGACCGGGACATGGGGTTCAGTTGAGGAACGGACGGCTGCTCGTGCCCATCTGGCTTTCCACCGGAACCGGTGGACATGCGCACCGGCCTTCGGTTAGTTCCACGATCGTCTCCGACGACAACGGCAAGACCTGGAAGCGCGGGGCAATTGCGGTTCCCGATACCGCAGACTTCGTGTTCCCCAATGAAACAACGGCGACGCAGCTATCCGACGGCCGCGTGATGTTAAACGTGCGCACGGAGACGAAATCGCACCGCCGCACGGTCGTCACGAGTCCCGATGGCTCTTCGCGGTGGTCGCCACCCAAGTTCGATAACGCCTTGTTGGAGCCCATTTGCTTTGGGAGTTTAATCAGCCTGGGCGGGAAACGTCTGGCTTTCGCGAACCCGGACAATTTGGAGAAAACCGGCGCGCCCGCCGAACCCGGCAAGAATCGTGACCGCAAGAATCTGACCGTGCAGTTCTCCAACGACGACGGCGCAAGCTGGCAGCGTAAGCTGGTCATCGAAGAGGGGTGGTCCGGTTATTCGGACCTTGCCCACGGCAAGGACAAGACCATCTATCTCTTCTACGAGCAAGGCGCGCAAGGCAGCAACGCTTTCCAAAGCGCTTCGCTGCAGCTAGCTCAATTTCAGTGGCCCAAGGGGCTCTAGCCTGGGAGTGTATTGAGAAAGGATTGCGATGAGCAAATTACACGGTGTATTGCCGGCGCTGGTGACGCCCCTCGATAACAAGGGGCATTTGGATGTGGGAGCGGTGGAGGCGCTGCTGGCCAAGCTGTACGCCGAGGGTTGCCATGGTGTGTACGTCGCGGGCAACACAGGCGAAGGATTGCTCCTGCCTCTCGAAATTCGCGAGGAACTCGCGCTGGTAGTGCGGAAGAACACACCGGCGGATCGCAGCGTCGTGGTTCACATCGGCTGCCTGGCTACGTCGGATGCCTTGCGCCTCGCCAGGCATGCGGCCGACATTGGCGCCGACGCCATCTCCAGCCTGCCGCCCGCCGGGCCGTACGCATTTCCAGAGCTCAAACATTACTACGCGGAACTGGCGAACGCCAGTAGTATTCCGCTGTTGGTTTACTTCTTCCCGGAAGTCGCTCCGGCGATTCGCACATATACCCAACTTTCGGAACTTTGCGCCTTACCGCACGTAGCCGGCTTAAAGTTCACGGACTTCGATTTCTACACCCTGGGCCGCATCAAGGCCTTGGGCAAGACCGTTTTCAATGGCCGCGACGAGGCCTTCGCCTGCGGCATGCTTATGGGCGCGGATGGCGGTATCGGCAGTTTCTACAACATTGCGCCTCGGCTATTCGTGGATCTTTACAACGCGGCCAAATCCGGCGATTGGATCCAGGCGCGGGCCTTACAGGACCGCATCAACCTTTTGATCTCCATCGTGCTCGCCTATCCGCTCTTCCCCGCCCTGAAGCGTATTCTCACTTGGCAGGGCATCCCGTCTGGCCTGCCGGTCGAACCGAGACTCCCTCTCACTAAGGACCAGGAGTTTCATCTGCGTCACCAACTCGGGGAGGCTGGGTTCCTGGACGCATGAGCTATCCCTGGCTGCTCGTTCTCCTGCTCTGGGTGGCCGGATTGTTGAATTACCTGGACCGTCAGGTAATCTTCAGCCTCTTCCCGCTGATTCGCAGCGACCTGAACTTGACGGATGCGCAGTTGGGTTGGACCTCGTCGTCGTTTCTATGGGTCTATGCGTGTGCGAGCCCGCTCAGCGGATATCTCGCGGATCGCTTTGGGAGGTCGCGCCTCATCGTGTGGAGTCTGGCTCTTTGGTCCGTGGTCACCTTCTTGACCGGTCGCGCCACAAGCCTCACGGAGTTGCTATTCGCACGCGCGGCCATGGGCGCGAGCGAGGCGCTCTATCTGCCGGCGGCACTGGCATTGATCGCGGGTTACCATCCGGAATCGACGCGCAGCCGCGCGACGGGTCTGCACTATAGCGGCATGTACGCGGGCATCGTACTGGGCGGCTTCGGCGGTGCGTGGATCGGCGCGCGTTACGGATGGCGCACCGCGTTCACGATTCTGGGCGCGGCAGGGCTGATCTACAGCTTGGTCTTGCCCCGTTTCTTGCGCGAGCCTTCGGCGGAAAGCAAGCAAGAACGCGCTCCCTGGGGCGATCTGCTCAAAATCCGCGCGCTGTGGCTGATGATCGCGGTCTTCGTGGCGACGTCCGCGGCCAACTGGCTGGTGTACACCTGGATGCCTCTTTATCTCTTTGAGCGATTCCATCTGTCATTGGAGAACGCGGGATTTCAAGCGACCTTTTGGCTACAGATCGGCAGCGTGGTGGGCATTGCCGTTGGGGGATTGGCGGCGGACTGGTGGGCCAAGCGCAATCCAAGCGGACGGGCCTGGCTGCAAGCGCTGGGTTTGCTGGCAGCCGCTCCATTTCTGTTTCTCGCGGGCTTCTCGAGCAGCATGGTTCTGGTGGCCGTCGGCCTCTTCGTTTTTGGCGTGGGCCGGGGAATCTTCGACTCCAACGCGATGCCAGTGCTGTGCAGCCACGTTCCGGAAAACTTGCGATCCACGGGATTCGGGTTTCTGAACTTCGCCGGGGTGATGGCGGGCGGCGTCATGGCGACACTGGCCGGCTATCTGAAAGCCAAGCTCGGAATTGGCCTGCTGGTGCAATCGGCCGGCGCCGTACTGCTGCTTGCGGCTTGGGGCGCATATTTGACTGGGCGCAAATTCATTGCGCGTCAAACTTAGCCATAAGCGTCCGGTAGTCGTCATCGTGGCGATAGCGGTCCAATTCCGGCGTGGCTTTCAACCAGACGCAATGCGCTACATGACTGTTCACTGCTTTGCTCAGCGCGTCGAATCCGCCACGGCGATCACCCAAGGCGAGTTTGGCCAGTGCGAAAGCCAAAGGTGGAGCCATGCCCTTGGAAAGCGGATCGGATTCCCAGTTCGCGACAATTTCTCTCGCTTTGGCGATCTCGCCGGCACGGGCCAAATAGTAAGCTCTCCAAAGCTTTGGGGTGACGGGATCCCTGAAGTTCTGCGTCCAGTTATCCAGACTTTTACTCGCCTCCACATGCATCCCTTGCATGGAGTAAGCGCGCGCCAGGACTTGATGAGCGCTGGAACGGCCCGGATCGAGTTCCAGTGTTTTGCGGCACGCCGATTCAGCTTCTTTGAAGTTCCTGGCGTGATACTGAATGATGCACTCGGAGAAGGCGATCAGGCCAGAGGTTGGCGACAGGACGGAGGCGCGGCGAATGTGGAGTTGCGCGTCCTCAAAGCGTCGCTGGGTGGCCAGGTATATCGAGTAAAGTTGCAGGGCCACGGCGGAGTCTGGATCTAAGCGCAATGCATCTTGAAACTTCTTTTCCGCCTCGCGCCACTTCCAGGCGTTGAAGTAGGCGTGCGCCATAACGGCATGAGCCTCCGCGTATGCCGGATCCAGATCAATGGCTTTGGAGGCCAGGCTAAGGGCGTGCTGCAGATTCTCCCGTGGAGCGCTTGGTGTCATGAAAGGCTCCATTACCAGCGTGTTGGCCAGTCCGGCATAGCCGGGAGCAAAACCGGGAGCGCGGCGAATCACTTCTTCGAATGCTTTCTTAGCGGCCGCCGTACCGGAGTTGGGAAACTGGTCGCCGAGTACTACGGCCCTGAGATACAAGTTATAAGTCTCGGGGTCCTCCGGCCGCCGGCGGCCCAAGGGCTGTTCGCCTTCCACAATGCGGAAACGCAGAGCGCGCGCCATGGAAGTACTAAGGGCATCCTGCACGGCTCCCAGGTCGTCTCCTGCGCGATCGTCCCGATAGCTCCAAATTACTCTCTCGTCCTGGGCGTCTACCAACTGGGCGCTCACAATGAGGCGCTGGTCTTGCTTGCGCACCGAGCCCTCCAGCACCGATTCGGCACCGGCACGCCGGGCGGATTCGATAGCGGAGAGCTTACGCGAGCGCAGACCTGCGGTAACCGACCAAGGCAGAACTCGGATCGAATCCGTTTTTGAGAGTTGTCCAATCAATTGTTGGGCGATCGCATCGCCGTACCAGGCATCCTCCTCAGTCATCCCCAGCGGCACTAAGGCTTGGATCAGAATGGACTTGGGCATGGATCGCGAGCGGCCGCTGTACCAGTTCCACGCAATCAGAAGCAAAGAGAGACCAAGGGCGCCCGCCACCAGGCGCCGGCTGAGGGGCATAGGAAGCTTCGAAATCTTCGGGATCTCCGTGCCCGGCTGCATAGGAGGCTGAGACGGAGACTCAAGCGGCGTCTCGATGGTGGCGATGAAGCGATAGCCCTTTTTGGGAAGCGTTTCGACGAACTCGGGATCGCTGGCCGATTCGCCGAGGGCGGAGCGAATCTGTCGGATGCAATAATTGAGCCCCTGGTCGAATTCCACTGTCGTGCCATCGGGCCAAAGCGCTTCCCGAAGCTGATCGCGAGTTAGCACCTCCCCCGGTTGTGCCAGCAGGAGCGACAAGACGCGCGAGGGCTGCGGTTGCAGCTTTACATTCTTCCCATCGCGGAATAGCTCGCCGGTCACTGGATCGAATTCGTGCGAACCGAAGCGGATCCGCTTCATTTCACTTGCCACAAATCTCCTCCTCAGCTTTTCCTCAGATCCAATTCCGGGTGGAGACGACTAGAATCGGCCTGTGCCGATTGTCATCTTAGCGCTTGTAATCCTATTTGTCGCTGTTGGCCACGCGCAGAACTTAGAGCCGAAACTCATTCAGTGGGGCCACACGGCGACAATGCTTTTGGATGGCCGGGTGCTGCTCGCCGGGGGTACTTGCGGATCGGGCGTTCAGAGTTGCGGCCGCGAAGCTCAGGTCTACGATCCTAAGTCTGGCGAGTTTTCGCTGGTGGGACCGATGCTTGCATCGCGCTGGCAGCATGCGGCGACACTGTTGGCGGACGGTCGCGTCCTGATCACGGGGGGAGCGGGAGCGAAGCCCGGGGAGCCGTTGGCGGAAATCTTCGATCCACGGAGCAACACGTTTCTGCCAACGGGGGACTTGGGCCATTACCGGAGAACCCATAATGCAACGCTGCTGGCGAGCGGAAAAGTATTTGTAGCGGGAAGGATACCGGAGCTTTTCGACCCTGAGAGCGGCGCATTTGCCGAAGTTCCCGCGAGCGGCTTGCCTGGGTGGCCTGAAACTTCGGCCCTCCTGCCGGACGGCAGCCTGCACCTCAGCGGAAGTTATCTCAGCTACTCGTGGACGGCTACATCTCTTCCGGTAAACCCAATCTTCCTGAGCCAATATCGTGAGGGTATTGGGCGCATCGAGCTCATCACCGGAAATCACCGCCGGGCAGGTCCCTATCTACATGCCATGACGGTAATGACCGACGGGCGAGTTCTCACAACGGGAGGAGGCAATGACCCTTACGGATTCGACGCGACTTCCGACGTGGAGATTTACGACCCGAAGTCCGCATCCTTTCGGCGGCTCGAACACTCGATGCCGGCGCGGCATAGCCATCAATCGACCTTGCTGGCGGACGGGAGAGTGCTAATTACGGGCGGGTGGGATGGATTTAGCTTGGACGACGTAGCGCTTTTCGATCCTGCCCGCGAGAGTTTTGTGAGGCTGCCAGCGATGCAAATCGCGCGGAGTTATCACACCGCAACCCTATTGCGCGATGGGTCCGTTCTTATCGCTGGAGGGGTGATCGGCGCAGCTAGCGCTGAAATCATCAAACTCGGAAATGCCATCCCGGCGCCCGAGATCGCCGTAGCGCCATCGGGAGATTTTCTTGAGATCTACGCCACCGGTTTCCAACCCCAGCATTCCCTCCGGCCCTTTGTTTTCGTAGATAGCCGCATAGCGGAAATCGTTTACTTCGGCCCAGCCTCGGAGCATCCAGGCGTCCAACAGATCAACGTTCGAGTTCCGGCACAAGCTCGTCGAGGCGAAGTCGTCCCGGTGCAGATCAACCATCTCGGGCTACCCAGTAACCGAGTGGAAGTCTCAATTTCAAAGTTGCCTTGAATCCTTGGGTCAGGCACGCCCGCAGCCAACTGGAGAAACATCTATATGCAAAATCGAATTTGGATCCTTCTGCTGTTAAGCATCCCGCTCTGGGCTCAAGCCCTACGACCCACGACGCTGCTGATCGATGTCGATAACTTCGTGGAATATCTAGGAGACTCGGACGAAGTTATGAAGCACGGCACCGATCCCAACGTCACTACGCCACGCCAACCAAATACGCTTTTCCCGGCGAATCATCTAGGGGATATCGTCTCAATCAATGGCCAGCCAGCGAAGGGCTTTGCGCTGCACCGCGTCAGAGTTATCGGAGCCGTCCCGCGCACGGTCGTGGGCAGGCCTATCGCGGATGTAGATCGTACGTCCTACCGGCATCAATACTATGAGATCCAGGGCGCAGACGGTACACTCATCGGAACCGTCATGGCGGAGGGGATGCAAGGTCCCGCGCTGCCTCCAGGAACGCCTAGCGGGGTCACTAACGGAAACTACGCCATCGTTGGCGGAACCGGAGCCTATCTTGGCGCTCGCGGTCAGGCTGGGCAAGTCTCCGTAATCCGGGCGGGGCGGATGGCGTCGGTGGAGGAAGATCCGAGTCGGCGTCGAATAAACGGCGGCGGCCGCAGAATTTTTGCACTCACTTTTTACTCTATGACCTCTCCCTCGATACTCACGGCCAACGGAGCACCCGCTATCGCCCATGCGAGCGATTTCAATATCGTATCCGCTACACGTCCCGCGGCAGCGGGCGAGATCCTTGCCCTTTATGCCAGCGGTCTTGGCCCGACTCGGCCAAGCGTCGATTGGGGAATGCCATTTCCCGCTAGTCCCGTTTCGACAGTGAGTTCCCCAGTCGAAGTCTTTGTGAATGGAGCCAAAGCCGAAGTATTAGGAGCGGTCGGCTATCCAGGAGCGGTGGATGGATACCAAGTTAATTTCCGCGTGCCAGCCGAGGCCGCGAAGGGAATGGCGAGCGTCGTCGTAAGTTCGGCCTGGACGCAAAGCGCGCCAGTGAGCATTCCGATTCAGTAGGGATTCAGTAACGCGCTTACGCGTGGCTGGCGTCCATCAAGATCCGCCACTCCGTCCCGGTCGGGGCAAAGCCCATGGCCGCGTAAACCGGCTCGCCCATTGCGGTGGCATCGAGAGCCACTTCATTGATGCCGAACTCGGAGGCTGCGGTGAGGAGAGCCTTGCGCATGGCCGCGTCCGCATAGCCGCGCTGTCTGTGGTCCTGGGCCGTTGCGACGAGGGCAACGTAGAGAATGCCGTTCATGGCCACGACCGTCGCCGTGCTGACCGCTTCTCCATTCACGCGTGCCAGAATGCCGCATTCGGGTACTTTACCCGATAGGAACATGCCAGACTCCAGACTGCTATCGACAATCTCCATCGGCATTCCATAAGCCGCCATGTTGATGGCGAGTAGTTCCCGCACGCCCTCTTGCGAAGTCACCCGCTCGTACTCGACAGTGGGCAATGGGCGCTTCGGCGCTCGCAGTTGATCGACTTTCGCCTTCATCTCCCGCATGCTCATGAAGGGGGCGAGCCCATGCTGGGCGCCGATAGCGTCCAGCGCTTCAAAACCAAGGCTAGCGACGGACTCCGTTGAGGCATAAAAAAGCCAAGGCAAGGCCGGGCGGGCCGCCACGTCGCGGCGCGCCACTTCCATCTGGCCGCCTAAGGCCGAAGCGTCCGCTACGGGCTCCGTCAAGTAGTAAGCGTTGGTGATGGGAAGCGCGCAATTCCCCCAGGCGCAGCGCAACCCAGTTCCGACATCCGATATGACTCCGTTCCTCCCATTGCGAACGGATTGCTCCAGAAATTGTCTCCAGTAGTCGGCCATCTGGAAACGGTAGCACTACTCGTAACGCAGCGCATCCACTGGGTCCAGTCGCGCCGCCTTGTTGGCCGGCCAGATCCCGAAGAATAGCCCCACAGCCACGCTTACGGCCACGCCGAGCCCAGCGGCCCACAATGGAACCGTCATCGGCAGGTTTGGAAAAATAATGTTCCCGACCAACGGAATCGTCCAGCCCAAGGCCATGCCCAGAAGGCCGCCCAGAAAAGTCAACACGATCGCCTCGGTCATAAACTGCGCAATGATCTCGCTGCGCTTCGCGCCCAGCGCCTTCCGCACACCGATCTCCTTGGTGCGCTCCGTCACGCTCACCAGCATGATGTTCATCACTCCAATGCCACCCACGAGCAAGCCGATCGAACTCAAGACAAACATCACCAGCGCGGTGATCGACATGATCTTGCGGAAGTCCTCGATCATCTGCTCGCTTGTCGAGATCGCGAAGCTATCGGGATCGCTATACTTCACGCGGCGCTCTTGCCGCAATACGCCGCGCACCTCATCCATCGCCACGCTCAACTGGCCGGGCAAGGCGCGGACAAATAGCATGTGCTCTTCGGCGGCGGGGTTGAACTTGCGCATCGTCCAGTAAGGCATGACCACACGGTTGTCGCGGGATCCCGGAGGACCGGTGCCCGCGTTCTTCATCACGCCGAGCACGGAGAACATCTGCCCCTCCAGATCCACCAGCTTGCCGCTGGGGTCTCCCGATGCAAAGAGCGACTTGTAAACGTCCTCGCCGATCACCACCAGGCGGTCGCGATGTTGGTTCTCCATCTCGGTGAAGAAACGTCCGTGCAGCATCTCCACCTGGAAGGTGTCCGCGTATCCCGTTTCCGCGCCGACCACGTTGAGGCCGGCCATGTCGTTGGATTGATAGCGAATCTTTTGGACGCCGCGCCAGGGCATCAGATTGGCAGAGACACTTTGTACATTCGGACAGCGTTCGCGAATGGCTTGCGCGTTTTCATAGGTCAACGGCTTGCGCATACGCTCTTCGGGCGAACGATTCCCAAAGCGTGGTCCCACCGCGAACTTGAAAACCACCATCGTCTCGGTGCCGATGGTTCGCATGGCGTTCGAAAACGCGCCGTCCATGCCCGTGATGATGGAGCCGACCCCAATGATCGTGCCCGTGCCGATGATGACGCCAAGCACGGTAAGAAAACTCCGCAGCTTGTAACTGCGCAGAGTGTCGAACGCCATACCGATGCTGGAGAGCAGTACTTGGTTGATCATGGCTTAGCTATCCGCCCTCATCGCTTCGATTGGGTCGAGCTTAGAGGCCTTTCGCGCGGGATAGATGCCGAAGAAGAGGCCGACAACGCTCGAGAGTCCCACGCCCACCAATACGCTGACGATCGGCATGGCCATGGGCACGGGAGTCACTGAACGCACCAGCATCGCAAAGCCCCACGCGATAAACACTCCCAGCAATCCGCCCATCGCGGCCATCACGGCGCTCTCCACCAGAAACTGATTCAGGATGTCGCCGCGCCGGGCGCCGAGGCTCTTACGGATGCCAATTTCTTTGGTGCGCTCGGTGACCACTGCGAGCATGATGTTCATGATCACGACTCCGCCCACTACCATGAAGACGCTGACGATCGCCATGGCCGTCGCGGCGATGGCGCCGGTCATCTGGCTCCAGGCGTTCGAAATCGAATCGGAATTGAAGATCGCGAAGTTGTCATCTTGCCCTGGGCGCAAGTGCCGGTAAGCCCGAACAAGCATGCGCACTTCATCCTGCGCTTGGAAGAGCTTGTCGTGGGAGATCGCCACGGCGTTGTAGTCAATGCCACGACGGGAGCCAAAGCTCTTGAAGAAAGTTTCGATGGGCAACATCACCCAACTGTCCTGCGTTTGTCCGAATACGCTTCCCTTCGCCTTCGCCGCGCCCACCACCGTGCAGGGCTTGCCCCCCACCAGAATTTCCTTGCCAGTGGGATCCACATGAGGGAACCAGCGGTCCTTCAAATCGTGTCCGATGACGCAAACATTTTGCCTGCGCGTGTTTTCGCCTTCCGTGAAAAATCGGCCGGTCTCGATCTGTAAATTTTCAATGGAACCGATGTTGACCGTGCCGCCTTGGATTTGAATACCATCCAGACGGTCGCCCTCGAAGGTGACGGATTCGCGGCGATAGATGCTCATGCCGAGTTCCTTCACCAACGTCGCCTTGGACTTTACGAACTCGTACTCATCGCGGCGCAACTCAGGATTCTTGCGCAGGTATTCTAAATACTTCTTCGGGTCCCAGTCTCCAATGAAGGCCATGCGCACCACGCGAAAGCCGTCCGAGCCCATGTCGCTCACTTTTTCGGCGATGTAAACATCCATGCCGTGGATCAGGCTCATCACGGCGATCAGCGTCGTGGTAGCGAGAATAATGCCAAGCAGCGTCAGAAAGCTGCGCAGTTTACTTGCACGCAAGCTCGCAAACGCAATTTTCGCGGCCTCCAGGAAACCCATCGAGACCTAGTACGCAGATCAGGCCGAGGGAGTTCCCAGTATCTTTTCTAACCAAGCGGCGGCCCGTTCCTCCGCCCAAAAGCGATACGGACCGCGCGCCAGAAAACCCACGTGTCCGCCATGCTCTTCGAGTGCCAATTCCAAATGCGGATTCTCCTCAATGCGAGCGCCATCGTAAACGCGCCGGGGAATCAGGGGATCGTCGGCAGCATGGATCAGCAAAGTAGGGCGGCGGATGCCGGAGAGGAAACCCATGCTGGACTGCGTGCCGTAATAATTCGCCGCGTCGCCAAATCCAAAGGCCTTCGCGGTGAACTTGTCATCGAATTCGAGCACGCTCTTCACACGCTCCAGTCCATCCAGCGGAAAGCGGTCCGGGAAATTCAGGTGCCGGCGAGTGTAGCGGGCCTTCAAACTCTTGATGAATTTCTGCGAGTAGATCCAATTGCGGCCCTCCTGCATGCGCAAGCAGCAGGCCATTAGGTCGAGCGGCGTGGAAACGGCAATAGCCCCCGCCACGGGCGCCTCGTCACCCCATTCGCCCATCGCCTTCAGCACCACATTGCCGCCCAGCGAATATCCCATGACGAAAACGGGCGCCTCTAGCGTGGCGACCAAGGCTTTCAAATCCGAAGTCAGTCCCGCATGATAGAGCGTGGGCGCCAAGTGCTCCGTGCCACCGCAGGTCCGCATATTCAATCGATGCACGCGGAAGCCACGAAGCAGCGCCGCCTGCGCCATGGAGAGCATGTAGCCGGAATTGTGCGAGCCTTCCAGGCCATGCAGCACCACTAAGTTTCCGCGGACGGGCACGAGTGGCTCGTGCCGCACGGCCAGTACCTGGACTTCTGGTTCCGTGCGATGGTAATCGAAATGGCCGGGAAAGCTCGTTGTGTCGAGATTTCTCGGCCAAAAATTCGCGGCTAGGGTAGATAGATCGCCTTGCCGGAACAAGGCGGGGAAACGATGAGAATTAGAGCTCAAGCCTTATCATCATCATCGCTCTTTCGGGCCAGCTCTTCGGCGAGGATAATGGCTTCCGCCAGTTCCTTCATCGGCTTGCGGTGCCGGCGGCTTTCGTTGCGCAGGCGCAAGTAAGCTTCCTCTTCGGTGAGCTGATAGCGATGTTGCAGAATGCCCTTGGCGCGCTCCACCAGCTTGCGCGTCTCGAGTTGCCGCTTCATCTCTTCGGTCTCGGCCACCAGCCGCTGATTTTCTTCGCTCAAGAGGCCCTTGGAAATGGCCACGCCCATCTGCTCGCCGATGAAGGTCAAGAGAGAGATTTCCTCCGCCGTGTGCGGATGAGCTTCCTTGTGGTGAACGTTGATAACGCCAATGATGTCGCCTTGATTGATGAGCGGCACCGAGAGAAAGGCTTCGTAGGTGTCTTCGACCAGCGCCTGGAAGCGCTTGAAGCGATGATCGAGCGAAGCGTTCGCCGCCAACGCGACGACGCTCTTGTGTTCGGCCACCCAGCCGGTGACGCCTTCGCCCACTTTCATGCGCAGCAAGCCCAAATCCTGGGCGTGCGGAACTTGGGAGGCGCGGAGCACGATTTCGTTCGTATCTTTCTCAATCAAATAGACCAGTGCCGCGTCACAGTCCGTGACTTGCACTGTCAGGCCGATGATTTCGCCGAGCATTTCGTCCAAGCTTCGTTGGCTGGAAACGATTCCCGAAATACGATGAAGGAGAGCGACCTGTGAAGTATTTGGTTCTGACATAGTTGTGGAACCCATACAAAGAGCGTAGGGAATGTCCTATCCGATTGACAATTCAATCTTTTTATTGAAGCGATGGGGGTGTCGCTTGCTTAGCGCGTTAGTACTAACGCTGAGCGGCGGGGCTCTGGCGGGTCAATCTACGTCGATTGGGGTCTCCTATGCGGCGGAGAGTCCTCATTTTCGCATTGTTGCGGCCCCTCGTGCGGCCGGCTTGGCGGAAAAAACGCTCCGGAGACTGGAAAGCGTCCGCGCCGCGTTAACGGAACTTCACGGCGAAGACTGGGCGGCGGATGGGGTTTTGCACGTGTGGCTGCCGGAGAATGCGCGCGCCTTCCGCAAGATCGTGGCCATGGATTATGAGCGGGGCATTTTCGTCTCGGGTCCGCGACTGAATTGGATCGCGATCGATCCCGACGCGGCGCAGCCCGAGGAGATCGTGGTGCATGAGTATCTCCATGCGGTGCTGCACAAGCGCTACCCCCAATTGCCCCGTTGGATCGCGGAAGGGGTTTGCGAGTATTACGCGGCGCTACGTTACGTCAATAAGGGTGGGAAGTCGTTCCTCGAGATAGGCGTGGCCCCCGGCAACCGTTTGCTGGTCTTGCGCCGGAGCGGAGGATGGGATGTGCGCCGTTTGGCGGGAAAGGATTTTCCCGCCGAGGCTTACGCTTGGGCTTGGGCTCATATTCATTTGGCTCTGCGCAGGAATGAATTGAGCGCGCTGCTTGACGGCCATGCAAGCGCAAGCTGGGTACAGCCTCGCGCGGAAGAAGATTTCCCCACCACTCTGCGTCCAGCCGTTGCGCCGCCGCAAGTAACGGTCAAGAGGCTCGACTCGACCGCGGCTGCGGAACTTCGCGCGCTCGCCACCTCTGCCTTCGAAACTTCTCCAGGCACGACACCCGGCGAGACCCTGTTTCTGGAAGGGCTCCGCTTGCTCGACGAAGGACAAGCTTCGGCCGCCAGACCACTGCTCGAAGAGGCGCTTCGCGCCAGTCCCTCGCAATCCTCCTGGTGGCTCACCTTGGCAAACGCCTATGGGGAATTAAATCTTCGAACGCTGCAGCGCGAAGCCATCAGCAAAGCAATTAACACTGCTGTAACAAGCACAGAAAAGAGCGCCGCGAGAGCGGCAGCTACTGCGCTAGAGTAACGGCATGAATCGACTTGTCCCTGTCGGACTGTTGCTGTTGCCCCTGCTCGCGCACGCACAAAATACCTCCGCCATCCAAGGCCTCGTAACGGACGCCTCCAAAGCCGTCATCGCCGGCGCAACCATTACCATCACAAATACCGCCACGCAGAATACGCGCACGGCAACCACCAACGCCGAGGGCTTCTATGCAGTGCCCTTGCTCGAACCGGGTACCTTCCGGGTGGAAGCCAGCAACCCTGGCTTTTCGCCGCAGAAACTCAACGAGCTCAAATTGGAGACGGGCCAAACCGCGCGCCTGGATTTCGAATTGAGACCGGGCTCGGTGGCGGAATCAATTGAGGTATCGAGTTCGGCCGTCATCATCAATTCCGAAACGAGCGAAGTCGGCCAGGTCATCGACTCCAAGCGCATCCTCGAAATGCCGCTGAATGGGCGCAACTACCTGCAATTGGCCCTCTTCACCACGGGCGTGCTGCCGGGCGGCGGCTTGGGCGCGGGCTCGCGCGCTCGCGACGAAGGCGCTTTTGCCTCGGTCGGCATGCAGATCGCGCAAAACAATGTGTTGCTCGACGGCAATGATAATTCCTCGCGCACCTCTGGCGGCCAGCTGGGATTCGAAGCGCAGGCGGTTAAGCCGCCCGTCGACGCGGTCACCGAGTTCAAAGTCGTCACCAATAACATGAGCGCCGAGTATGGATATCGCGCGGGCGCCAAGGTTCTGGTGACTACCAAATCCGGCAGCAACGAATTCCATGGCTCCGTCTACGAATTCCTGCGCAACGAAAAGCTCGACGGCACAAACTTCTTCGCCAACCGCAACGGGGCGAAGAAGCCTACCTATCGCCAGAACCAATTCGGCGCCACCTTCGGCGGCCCAGCCATCAAGAACAAGACCTTCTTCTTCGGCTCCTTCCAAGGCACCCGCATTCGCGAGGGCCAGTCCTACACTTCCACGGTTCCCAGCCAGGACATGATCAACCGCTTCGACTTCAATCTCCAACCCGCCGTGCGCAGGAACATCTATGACCCGCTCACGCTGACCGGCACTGGCGCTAATGCTATACGCACGCAATTCCCGAACAATACTATCCCTCTTTCGCGAGTGGACCCGGTAGTCGCCAACGTCATCAAGCTTTATCCCGGCTCCAATGTCGCCGGGCTCGATAATACCGTCAACAACTACTTCTTCAGCCCTTCCAACGCCGACGACGCGAACCAATACGACTTTCGGGGCGACCACAACATCAGCGATAATCATCGCTTCTTCGCCCGCTGGAGCCAGCGCAACCAGGACATCCTGGAGCCCGGCACCCTGCCCTTCCCCGCCGCTGGTGGCCAGGGCCAAGCCATCGTCTTGCGCGGGAAGAACCTCGCAAGCGCCATTACTTCCACGCTCAGCAGCCGAGTCTTCAATGAATTCCGTTTTGGCTGGAGCCAATTCAACACCGTTCTCGACATTCCCTATGAGACTTACGACAATGCCACCTACGGCATCAAGAACGCCCCTGCGGATTACCTGAACGACGGCAACAAGAACAATGGCTTCACGCGCTTCACCCCGAGCGGCTACGCCGAAGTCGGCTCCCGCAGCTTCTGGCCGAACTTCAACAACTTAAACACCTACCTCTTCAACAACGGCACCGTCGTGCAGATGGGCCGTCACAGCATGAAGATCGGCGGCGAATACCGCCATACGAATCAATTTCGTAACGCCTCCCGCTTCCGTCGCGGACAATTCGCCTTCGACGGCCGTTACACCTCACAGCAGCCAAACGTCGGCACCAGCCGCGGCAATACCGGCAATGGTTTTGCCGACATGCTTCTCGGCATGGCCTCCGGCGGCAGCTATGGCACCAACCAGGGCGAGGACATCAATAACAAGTACTGGGGCATTTACATCCAAGACGATTGGAAGGTCACCCGCAACTTCACCATCAACGTGGGTCTGCGCTACGAGGTGATCTACAAAGCAACCTTCGTAAATCCCGACAAGCAGGGCGTATCGCGCTACCTACTGGCAGGCTTGAACGTTCCCACCCTTGCGGACGAACGCGTCACCTTCCCGACAGCAAACTCCTGCGCCTGCCGCAACGACTACGACAACATCGCCCCGCGTCTAGGCTTCGCCTGGAGCCTCACCCCGAAGACGGTCATCCGCGGTGGCGGTGGCATCTTCTACGGCGAGCCGAACAATCTGGGAACCGACAACGCGAACTTCGTCCCCGGCGCTCCTCGTGCCACGGAAATCGCCATCCAAAATAACTTTGAAACCACCAACAACCTCGTCCGCAACGGCTTCCCTACTCTGGCCTTCGGGACGACCATCCCACGAGGCTCCAGCATCACGGTGTTCCCGGACTTCCGGCAAAACCTCGAGGCCTATCAATGGTTCTTCGACGTCCAGCGAACCCTCCCGCTCGACATCCTGTTGACCTTGGGCTACAACGGCACGAAGGGTTCCTTCCTGACCTTCAACCAAAACATCAACTTGCCGGCAACGCCAAATCCCAATGTCGCCGCCAACCAGCGCTTCAATCGTCCGGAATTCAACGCAATCGGCGTAGCGCAAACCGGCCTCAACTCCAGCTACAACTCGCTCGCATTCAAACTCGAAAAGCGCGTTTCCAACGGCTTCACCATCCTGAGCGCGTTCACCTGGAGCCACAACATCGACTACGGCAATGAAGACCTCCTGGACGGCACGCCTGGCATCGTCACTCCCTACGATTACCGCCGCGAGCGCTCCAACTCCACGCTGGACCGCCGCCTCAGCTATAACGTCTCCACCGTGTACGAACTCCCCTTTGGCAAAGGTAAGAGCTTCCTGCAAAACGGTGTCGGCAGCCATCTTTTTGGCGGCTGGCAAGTCGGCGCGATTCTTGCGCTTTATTCGGGCCTGCCGGTCTCGCATTCGATCAACGTCAACAACCAAAACCTCGGTGGCGCAGTGCGCGGCGATTACGTCCGCAATCCGAATTTGCCCTCGAACGAACGGAACATCGACCGTTGGTTCGATCTCACCGCTTTTGCCGTTAACGCTCCCGGCACCATCGGCAACGCCGGACGCAACCTCATCTACGGACCGGGCACGCAGAATCTCGACCTAATGGTGAGCCGAATGTTCCGCATTCCATTTTTCGGCGAGCGCTCTCATGCGCTCCAATTCCGCGCTGAAGCCTTCAACGCGATGAACCACGCCAACTTCGGCGCGCCCGCCACCGGCATCGGCACGCCTAACGCTGGCCGCATCACGACGGCGAACGATCCTCGCCGTGTTCAGTTCGCGCTGAAGTACATGTTCTAGCTGATACGATCCAACTCCAGAAATTCCTGGATCGTTGGATCTTCGCAGGCTTCCAGGCCGTCGGTGGGTCCAAAATAAGCGATCCGCCCTTCGGCTAGGAAGACGACACGATCCGCGACCTTGCGCATCAGTTCAAGGTCGTGGGTCACAACGACGCTCGTAAGGTGCAATTGCATCTTGAGTCTCATCATCAAGGTCGAAAGGTGATTCGACATAATCGGGTCCACCATCGTGGTCGGTTCGTCGTAAAGGATGCAGTCCGGTTGCGCCGCCAGCGCTCTGGCGATGGCGACGGCCCGCTTGTGCCCGGTAGACAAGTCCGCTGGATATTCGTCACGGTACGGAAGTAAATCAACGAGATCGAGCAACCCGTCCACGACGTCTTCCTTGTTCTCGTCGTTATAGTCGTCTCGTAGCTCCAGCGAGAAGAGTATGTTCTCGCCCACGGTCAGCGAGTCGAATAATGCCCCGCTCTGAAAGACCATCGTCACCTTTTTGCGCACCTGGCGAAGCTGCGCTTCGGTCATGTCCGTGATGTCCTTGTGCGCTACGATCACCCGTCCGCTGTCGGGCTTCAGAAAACCCATAATGTGACCCAGCGAAACGCTCTTGCCCACACCGGAACGCCCGATTACGGCTACCGTCTCCCCGTCCGGAACAAAAAAATTCGAATCGGCCAAAACGGGCTTGTCGAACGTCTTATATACGTGCCGAAACTCAATGTAATGGGGGTAAGAGCTGTCAGCGTTGTTCTCGGCCATTATTCTTCCCGGACATCCACAGGTTCATTCCAGTTTGCCAGTATTTTAGGGTCCTCGGGCGTTAACTCCAGCGCTCCCAGACGGGATGCCGCGTCTCGTACCCGGAATTGCCCCTCGTCGAGCATCGCCCGCACCAACGGCAATGCTCTGCGATTCCAGACTCCGCAGAGCGGATTCATCCCGCGCTCCGGATCTTTACTGACAACGCAGTCCAGATTGCGAGCCACTGCTTGCTCCGCTAGAGAACGAAGCCAACTCTCTTCGAGATACGGCATATCGCAGGCGACGATCCAGTTCCAATCGCAGCGGCTGGCTGTGAGAGCCGCTTCGATCCCCGCCAGCGGACCGCTCTCCGGCCGCAAGTCGGGTGTGCAGTCGAACCCAAGATCGTCATACTGCCCCGGCGCCGCAAGCACGTGCACTTCAGCCGTCAAGCCGCGCAATAATCGCGCAGTCCGTACTAGTAAAGGCTCGCCCCGAAACGGCAGCCGCGCTTTGTCCTGCCCCATGCGGCGGCTCTTTCCTCCCGCGAGTATCCAGGCGCAAAGCTCAAGTCGCATACCAATCCCTTGAGGATAATTCATTGATTCATAAAGGCTTTCAAGATATGCTACAAAAGAACAAGATGGGTCGAATTTGTTTTCAAATGGGATCAATCCCCGTGCTTCCGCAGCGCGTCGCCCCGCTAGTACTTTTTGCCATTTTCGCGGCGCAGCCATCCACTGCCGGTGATCTGGCTGGCGACACGGTTATCAAGAGCCGCACCACGGTTCGCGTAGACCGGAACAGTGGCCGACTCGTGCGCACGCAAGTGATCTTGCCTCGCGAAGTTCCTTCGCTTGACGTGCTCGCAAAACAAGGCCGCGCTCAGAAGCCCGTATCCTCCAAGTTGGTCGCTGAACGAGAAGTCGTCGACCAGATTGTCGAGGAAGCCGCTGCCCGTCACGAAGTCGACCCGCTCTTAGCCAAGAGTGTTCTCGCAGTAGAAAGCGCATACAACCAATTCGCCACCTCTTCCAAAGGCGCCATGGGCTACATGCAGTTGATGCCCGGGACGGCGAAGCAATTGGGCGTGCAGAACGCCTACGACGCTCGCCAGAACATCGAAGGCGGCGTGAAGTATCTTCGCTATCTCAAGTCCAAATTCGACGACGAAAGGCTAGTCCTCGCCGCTTACAATGCTGGCGAAGGAGCCGTGAAGAAACACGGCTGGATTCCCCCCTATCCTGAGACCATCGATTACGTGTATAAAGTAGGGAAGCGCTACGGTGAACAGCGCAAGAAAGAGACTGCCAAAGCCCAAGGGAGCAAGCTGGAGGAAAAGCCCGCTCCCCAGCCTGAGCCGCGCATCGCTCAGGTCGTAGACGCCGAAGGGCGCATCCATTTGCGATTGCCTTAGGAGGTTCTCATCGCGACCGCAGAGCCAGTAAAGCGGACGGACGCCCGGCAACGAAGCAATTCGCTGGCCAGGACGCTCGCGCTGTCTCTGCTGGTAGCTGGAACGGCATTCCCGCAGAAACTCGCCCTAATTGAGAAAATCGATTCCGCCCATACCGCTTCCAAGACGAAAGTCACCATTCGCGTCAGCGGCGTTATCGACATTTCCAGTCAACGCATCGAAAACCCACCGCGTGTTTTTGTGGACTTCCAGCAGGCTATCCCCGCTCTTGCGAAGAAGGCCGATGGCAGCCACAACCGTGCCCCCCAGAGCATAGCCATCCAAGACCCTTTCATTCGTCAGATCCGTTTGGCGGAGAATCAACGCGGCGTGACGCGCATCGTAATGGATCTCACACGGGACGATCTCGAGTACCAGACGGCAGTCATCTCCTCCAACCATCTGGTGATTGAAGTCTCGCAGACCAAGACCAAGCTGAGCAATCCGCTGGCTACTCCCGCGCTCATCTCTTCGCTCCCTAGGAACGTCGCGGCCAAGCCCGCCAGAATTCCTCTGAACCAGTCACCCACCAGCCCCAGATTGGCATTCCGCTTTCCCGAACCACCCACGCTCAGCATGAGCGCCCGTCTACCCAAGGCTGAGGCTTCCTCCATCCCCTACAAAGTTTCTGGTTTTGTACTTCGAGATTTCCGCGCTGTCAAGCCGCCCCAAACCCCGGTCGGCCGTCAAGCCGCCGTGGCAAGTTCCGCCTCTGCGGCCGCTACCATGACCAGCGCGGGGAAACGTTCGCTGACACGAGTCCTTGGCCTCAAGGTCGGTCGTGTCGTCATCGACGCCGGCCACGGTGGCCATGACCACGGAACGACCGGTCCAAGCGGCCTGACCGAAAAAGAAGTCACCTTGGATGTCGCTCGCCGTCTCGGCGAATTAATCGAAGAAAACCTCGGCAGCGAAGTCGTCTTCACCCGCAATGACGACCGCTACATCCAACTCGAAGAACGCGGCGCCATCGCCAATCGCAGCCACGCCGACCTATTCATCTCAATCCACGCCAACTCTTCCCGCCACTCCGCGGCCTCCGGCGTGGAGACCTACTACCTGAACTTCACTTCCTCTCCGGAAGCCCTGGAAGTCGCCGCGCGCGAAAACGCCGTGAGCGAACGCAGCGTAAGTGACTTGGGCGACTTGATCAAGAAGATCGCGCTCAAGGACAAGATCGACGAATCGCGCGAATTCGCCGGCAAAGTGCAAATGGCGCTCTACAACGGCGCGGCCAAAGCGGGAAACCGCACCAAAGACCGCGGCGTGCGCAAAGCGCCTTTCGTGGTTTTGATCGGTGCAACGATGCCCAGCATCCTTACGGAAATTGGCTTCTTGAGCAACCCCAAAGAAGAAGCCATGCTGAAGAAAGCGGAATACCGGCAGAAGATCGCCGAGGCCCTCTTCCGTGGCATTTCTCAATATGCCGGCGGGCTCAGCCACTTCAATGTCGCTCGCAACGGCGGCGAAGCCGCTTCCCCCGAATAACGCCCGTTTATCGTAGCGGATCGTTCACCAAACTCCCCACGTCGCCCAGGATCGAGCGGAAAACCACCCGGTTCCGACCGTTCCGCTTCGCCTCGTATAGTCCCTCATCGGCGATCTGTAGCAGAGACTCAGCCGAAATCTTCAAACCCGGCAGCGCCGTAGTGCAGCCCAGACTGGCCGTTAAAGCCAGCGAGGTATCGGTAGCATTTTCATCGTGCACCGGCATTGCTTCGCTAGCCAAGGCTTTGCGAATTCGCTCGCTCTGGCTGCGCGTGCATGCCTCGTCACAACCCGGAAGGATCACCAGGAACTCTTCTCCGCCGTAACGTCCCACGGAGTCGTAGGAACGAATCGCGGATTTGATGCGCCTCGCCGACTCACGCAATACAGCGTCCCCGGCAATGTGACCGTAAGTGTCGTTCACGATCTTGAAGTGGTCGATGTCGAGCATCACCAATCCGATCGGCAGGTTTTCACGATCCGAGCGGCGGAGTTCCTTCTCCAGCACCTCGAAAATTGTATGCCGGTTGAAAATCTTTGTCAGCGCGTCGTGCGTTGCTTGTTCGCGCAACGCGGCCTGCGTGCGCAACAATTCCGCCTGCAGTTCTACAATCCGCCGGCCCGCGCGAATCCGCACTTGGAGCTCGTGATGGTTGAAGGGTTTGGTAATGTAATCGTCCGCACCCGCGGTCATGCCTTCGATTAGGTCTTCCCGTTGGTTCTTGCTAGTCAGCAAAAGGATGTAGGTATAGGCTTCGCGCTGCTGCTGGCGCACCAGACGGCAAAGCTCAACGCCCGTCAAACTCGGCATCATCCAGTCCAGGATGGCGAGTTGAGGTGCGTCCGGCTTCTGCAGGATTGCCCAAGCCTCTTGGCCGTCCGCGGCGACTACCGGTTCGTAGCCCCACTTCTTGACTGTTGCCTCCAGCATGTGCCGGCTGACAATGCTGTCGTCGGCAATCAATACCTTCATAGACCTATCTTTCCTTCCGCCTCAAAATCAAGGCGGCCTCCAATTGCGCTCATCGGCAACATTCTCCAAATGTTCGACTTCGCAATTCTCTTCCCTTCCATTGTTGGGCTCAAACGGCTCCTTATGCAACCTTACGAGCATTCTGCTCGTTTGGATGCTTATCGGCACATTCGGTACAATGCAGCGGAACGAATGTGTAAATTGAATGCAACCGCCTTGGCGCTCATATGCTTAGCGTCAAACACCGCCGTTTTCGGCCAGAGCCTAAAGGAATATCTGCAGAGCTATGTCCGCGTAAACGCCACGCCCAACCAGAGCATCGCCAAGCAACTCACTGAAAAGAAAAAAGAAATTACGATTTCGCCGAGACTGAAATGGCGCGCGGCGGCGCGGGGCGTCGAGCGGATTTCCCAGTCCACCGACCCTTGGGAGCAGCGCCGACTATTCCATAGCCGCCGTTGGCTTCCCTGTGACGAAGTACTCGCCTTGGCTCAGGATAGCACCAATAAATACGAAACCGTGTGGATTGAAACAGGCTGCGGACTTTCCGAAATTCAGTTCAAGCCCATCCGCCTCTCCAAGAAGGCCGCATACTTTGAAGAGCGCGTCGTGGCACGCCACTCCCGCCACCACCTCGTCGCCGATTCTACGCTCACACGTCCCGGCGACCTCAGCAGCAACCTTCCCCGCTCCAACGACAACGACGGCCTCTGGACCGCCATGTACGCCGCCGCCAAGCTCTTCGAATACGGAGCCACCAAATCCCCCGCCGCCCTCAAGCGCGCCGAAGAATCCACCGCCGCCGTTTTGAACCTTGAAGTAATCACCAACATGCCTGGCTACCCCGCCCGCAGTTGGGTCACGCCGCAAGAGGAAAAGCCGCGCGACGGCGTCTGGTTTGAGGCGCCCGACAAGAGCTACATCTGGAAGTCCGATACCAGCTCCGACGAAATCGTAGGCCACTTCCTTCTCTTCGACCTCGCCTGGGACCTCCTGCCCAAGGGCGAGCTCCGCAACAAAGCCGCCGCCACCTGCCGCCGCATGATGGACCACATCCTTTCCAATGGCTACTATCTAATCGACCGCAGCGGCAAACCCACCACTTGGGGCCAATGGTCGCCCGCCTACTTCGCCTCGAAAAAAGGCTATCCCGATTCTCCGCTGAACTCCCTCGAACTCCTCAGCTTCCTGAAAGTGACCGCGCGCATCACCGGCGACGCGAAGTATCTCCGCGAGTTCGATAAAGCCGCCTACGAACTTGGCTATCTCGACATCATGACGCAGTACAAGGAACGCCAGGAAGAGATCAACTACTCCGACGAAGAGCTTGCGCTCCTGAGCTTCTTCCCCTGGATGCGCCACGAAAAAGACCCCAAGCTCCGCGCCAAGTTGGAGCAAGCCTTCGAAGGCTGGTGGAAAAACATCCAGCGCGAAAAGAATCCCCTCTGGAATAGCATCCGCGAAATCGGCTATCGCAAGCCGGACCCCGCTCGGCGCCGCGATTCCATCGCCACGCTCCAGCGCATCCCTATGGACACGATCGCTTGGCGCATTGAAAATTCCTGGCGAACGGAATTACCCCTCGAATCGAAGCAGGACCGTTTCAACAAAGCGCAAACCACAGTGCTCCTCGCCCCCGACGAGCGCGCCGTCATGAAGTGGAACGGCAATCCTTTCGTCCTCGACGGTGGCAACGGTGGCCGCTCGGAAGACGACGGCGCCTTCTTCCTGCTGCCCTATTGGATGGGCCGCTACTTCAAGCTCTGGGACGAGCGCTGATAGCCGAAGAGCCACAGCACAAAGCCCGCGACGATGCGCGGCATGCGCGCCAGATCTTTCCACAGCGATTCCCCGCCCGCCCCCGTCACCATCGCGCCTTGCCGCATTGCGTACAAGTTAAAGAGCATCGAAATCCCGGTGAAGCAAACGCTCGCGATAATACTCGCCTTCAACTTCGGCGTGCCGCGCGAATAATGAATCGCAAACTCAATCGAGTGGTTCAGCACGGCGAGCCCTAAACCCAACACCACATTCGCCAGCCACTGGGGCGTCCCAAAACGCATCCGCTGCATGAAGGCCCCATAAAAGCCGCTCACCGCGAAACGCCAGACAAACTCGGCCGTCATCGCGCCCACGGCCTCGCGCGTCCCCGCGCTCAAGTTCGCGCTAAAAAAGATCGCAGCGCGAATCAACCCGCTCATGAAAGCTGATTTCCAATTCCAGCGCAGAATCAAGCCGTGCCAAGGGTCGGCGGCCAGTTCGCGCAAAATGGTAGCTACGCTCTTGCTATCCGACATCGCTCAAGCAATATCTTTCATTTTTCTCACTTTAGTGAAGAGTCTGCTGGCGCCCTTGCTGTTCGGCCTCATCGTTTCCGCGCTTGCCGATAATCGCACACGTTTTGGCCGCGATGCTTGGCTCGCCATCCTCTACTTTGAAATCGTATCGGGTTTGGCCATGCTGATCGGCTGGGCTGCGATCGCCATATGGCAACCGGGCATCGGGCTGAACCTTTCACCGGAGAACACTGCCCCTACCGCAACCCTGACGCTTTCTCAGCTCCTGGTGCGCTGCGTACCGGAATCCGGCATCGCCGCCATGGCGAACAACGACATGCTCCCGATGCTCTTCTTCTTCGCGCTCCTCGGCGTCTCCGCACGCAGGCAACCGCGCTTGGCGCAATTCGCCGAATCCGTCTACGCCGTCTCGCAAAAGTACGCGCAATACATCATGTACCTGGCGATCCCCGGCATGATCGGCGCTATCGTTTACGCCATCCTGAGCGGTGGCTGGTCGCTCGTCGCCGGCATGGGCCGCTTCGTCCTTGCCGCTTGGGCCGCGCAACTCGCCACTGGCATTCTTCTCTTCGGCGCCATCGCGCTGGCGGCCCGAGTGCCGCTTGCGGAGTTCCTGCGCTGCAGTATCCCCGCTCTGCTCTTGGCCGTCACCACCACCTCCAGTGCCGCAGCGCTTCCCAAGGCGATCGAAGGCATGGAGCGCTTCGGCGTCCCCCGCAACTTCCTAGGCTTCGTCATGCCACTCGGCCTCAGTTTCAACCTCTGCGGCTCAAGCATCCAACTCATGATGGCCGTTCTCTTTACCGCCCAAGCCATGGGGCGCCCGATGAGCCTCGAGTTCATCTTCTCCGCCTGGTTTATCCTCAAGATCGCCGTCAAAGGCGTGGCGGGCCTTCCCCGCGCCAATATGGTGATTCTGGCGGCCGTCCTGCCCATATTCGGCCTGCCGCTCTCCGTACTCCCCCTGCTCCTGGCCATCGACGCCTTGATCGACATCATCCGCACTCCGGTAAACGTTCTCGGAAATTGCCTGGCCCCTGTAGTCCTGAATCGGTTATCATCGCCGCAATGCGAACCATTCTCTTCGCCTTCGCAATAGCGTTTGCTGCGGTCTCCGCAGCGGCGGCCACCAGCGACGACAAAATCTTCGGCGAATACCGAGCCAGCTGTCCTGGGACTTACCTGCGCTTCAAGATCGGCGAGGAGGGCGTGAGCAATATCCGCCTGAACGGCAAGTCTTACTCCAACGCCGAAACCGGCGAGCACGGGCGCTTTGGGTGGGTGGGTTTATATGAGTTTGGAATCGACGACGCCGCAGCCAGCCGTGGCGTCGAATTGATGATCCTCTTCGACCAGAAAGAAAACATCGCGAAGGTGACCGCGATGTATCATGAACTCCCCAGCAAGGGAAGAGCGGCGTTGAAATCTTGCGTGTTGACCTTCAGCTTGTGGCCGAAGAATAAAGGAATCTAGGCGCGAGATCTAGACCATCGGCGGACGACGCCGCGGCGCGCGCGGAATCGGTTTCGCGGGAACAAACTCTTCGATGATCTTCTTCGCCGCAGCCTTCTTTTCCTCGCTCAAAGGGAAGCTGAAGTCCTTCGCGCGCACCGTCGCCAACACCGCAAGCGCGGGCAGCGGATTAATCGGTTTCCCAGCGTTAAAGGCCAATGCTTTCGCCAAAGGATGCTTGTCCGTCCAGGGGCTATTCTCCCAGGCAAAGGCTTCCGGCTTCAAATCCAACACAACGCCCTCGGCATCCGCGGCTGTTGGCGTGTTGGTCGGCGAAGGCCAATCCTTCGGCACATCCGGCTTCACTTGCATCAGGAAAAGAACCTTGCTCTGCACCCAGGGCTTCGCCGCATAGAGGTGCAAAAGATCGTGGAGATTCTTCTGCGGTCCTAAGCTAAGAATCGTGGCGTTCCCATCGTGCTGCGCGGTCAGGGTGTTCCGCAAGAGGTTATGCGGCTCAGCAGTGTCCTTGAAAGACTGCACGCCCGTATCCAAGCCTTCCACCATCGACTTCAGCAACGGCGGCGTCGGTACCGGCTTCTTCTCGTATGGCATGCCCACCGGCATCGGCCGCCCCCCGTAAACGCGATTGAACGAGTTCATCAGGCCGGCGGAATCCAGGTTTTCAAGAGTCGTGCTGAGGGAAACCACACGGCACTCATTGCGGTTATCCAGCGCATAGAGTAGCGCCAAGGCGACAACATCTTCGATATTCTCGCCAAAAGCCGCGTCGAAGCAAACGCCTAAAGAGGGCTTGCCAAAAGGTCCGAATTGCATTTGAGCTTTATCTTTTCGGCCAGCGAACTAGCCGAGGTTCAATTCGCCCACGCGTCCCGTGGAGTCGCCGAAATTCTCGATGTTGCGCACGCCCATGGTGTCCATCATAGTGAGGAACAGGTTCGTCATCGGCGTCTCGCGGCGGTACACGATGTGGCGGCCCGGAGTGATGGCGCCGCCCGCGCGGCCCGCGATCAAAACCGGCAAATCTTCGTGCGTATGGCGGTTGCCATCCGACAGGCCCGCGCCGTAAACGATCATCGAGTTGTCGAGAATATTCGAATCGCCTTCCTGCGTCGCCTTCAACTTCTCCACCCAGCCCGCGAACTGCGTCGCATGGTAGGTGTTGATCTGGACGACCTTCTCGATCAAGTCCGCCTTGTTCATATGGTGCGTCAAGGGATGGTGACCGTCCGGAATGCCGATTTCGCGATACGGACGCGAAGAACCTTCGCGGGTGATCAGGAAGGTCACGATGCGGGTCTGATCCGCGCGGAATGCCACGGTGATCATGTCGGTCATCAACTTGAAGTGTTCGGCGAAGTCCGCGGGAATCCCGTAGGGCTTATCCATGCCAGGCTGCACTTGCTCGGTTTCCTTCTCGGCCCGCTCCAGCATGCGCTCGATTTCACGAATAGAAGAGAGATATTCGTCCACCTTGCGGCGGTCCGTCGGCCCGAGGTTTGTCTGCAATTTTTGCGTGTCCGTCATCACGAAGTCGAGAATCGAACGGCGGTACTTCGATTGACGCGCGCGCTGCTCCGGCGTCAATTCCGCGCCTGTGCCGAAGAGGCGCTCAAACAACAAACGCGGATTGAGGATCGGCGGCAGCGGCTGCGTTTCGCTGCGCCAAGCCAGGTTATTCGTATAAGCGCAGGAGTAGCCGGAGTCGCAATCGCCCGCTTGGCGCGCGTCTTCCAGGCCCACTTCCAGCGACGGAAAACGGGTTTTGTTCTCCATCGAATTGGCGACGATTTGGTCCATCGACACGCCGGCCTTGATGTCCGTGTAAGACTTGCGCACCTGAATGCCCGTCAGATAAGAACCGGAGCAACGCCCGTGGTCACCGGCGCCGTCCAGCAGCGCGCGACCGGTATTGTGCGTCAGGTTCGACAAGATCGTGACGTCGTTCTTGTATGCTTCGAGCGGCTTCAGAATGCGCGGCAGTTCCTTCAGCTTGCCTTCATACTCGGGGCGCCAGTGCTCCATCACAATGCCGTTCGGAACATAGGCGAAGGCCATGCGGACGGGCTTCGGGCCCGGCAATTGGCTGGAGGCGAACGCCGGTGCCATGGCATCGAGTGCGGGGAGCGCGATCGCCGCGCCCAGACCGCGAAGCATCGCTCGACGGGGTAATGCCTTCTTGGTAATCATTTTTGCGCAATCTCCTTAGCTGAAGCTGACCCTTTGACGGGAGTGGTGCCTGTTGGTTTCTTAGTATATTCCGCGCGCCGGCTCTGGAATGGCAGCGAGTGCGCGATCTCGTAAATCAATGTCTGGAAGCGCCACTCATTGGCGGCGAGCTTCTTCGTCAAATCGTTAACCGTCTTGCGGTCGAAACGCTCCAGGCCGCGGCCCAGTGCGTAGGTAAGCATCTTCTCGGTCAAAGCGTGGCCGAACTCTTGCAAATCCGAAGCCAGCACGGCGCGCAATTCCGCCGGGTCCTTGAAGCTCTTGCCATTCGGCAGCGTACCGGAAGAATCGATCGGGAACTTGTTGTCCGTGTCGCGCCACTTGCCCGTGGCGTCATAATTCTCCAGCGCGAAACCCATCGAGTCCATGCGGTTGTGGCAGGAAGCGCACATCGCATTCTGGCGATGCTGCTCCAACTGCGCCCGCAAGCTGCCCGTCGAACCAATCTTCTCCTCATCGAGTAGCGGCACGTCAGGAGGAGGCGGCGGGGGCGGAGCGCCAAAGATGTTCTGCAAAATGTACTTCCCGCGAATCACCGGCGAGGTGCGCGTCGGGTAGCTCGAAACCGTCAAGACGCTCGCGTGCGTCAAGACGCCGCCGCGTTGCGTGGATTCCAAATTCACCCGGCGGAACTCGGGCCCGTCCACGTTTGGCACACCGTAATGCTTCGCCAAGGTCTCGTTCAAGAAAGTAAACTTCGCATCGAGGAACGTCGCAATCGACAGGTTCTCTTTCAACACCGCCTCGAAGAACAAAGCGGTCTCCTGCTCCATGGCGTCCTTCAACGCGGGGTTCCACTCAGGGAACTTCTTCGGGTCCGGCTTCACCTGCGACAAGTTCCGCGTCTCGAGCCACTGCCCGGCAAAATTCGAGGCCAGGGCACTGGAGCGGCTATCCGCCAACATGCGCTTTATCTGCGCGTCTATCACACCGGGAGCGCGCAGTTGCTTCTTCTCGGCTAGGCTCAGCAACTCTTCATCCGGCATAGAGTTCCAAATAAAGTAGCTCAGGCGCGAAGCCAACTCCAGATCGGTGACTGGATGCGTCGCCGTCGGGTCGTTCGGATTCAAATCGCGTTCGATGCGGAAGAGGAAGTGCGGGCTCACCAGCATCGCTGAAATGGCGACCGCCAAACCTTGCTCGGCGCTCTGCCCTTCGGCCCGCGCCATCTTCACGAAACGCATCAATTGCGCCACTTCCTGCTTAGCCACCGGACGGCGCCAGGCGCGGCGCGTCAAGCGCGACAAGATCGTTTCAATGCAGCCGTTCTGATTCACATCGCAAGTCAAAATCTGCTTGCGGCTCGGTGGCACCGTTTCGCTTGCATACGGGCCAACGAACTTGATCATGTTCATCGTCTTGTTCTTCGCGTTGCTGAAGAGGTCTTTGCCGCTCAGGGTCTTTACGAAGGGATCGTTCTTGAATTCCGCGCGAAACTTGTGCTCGCCGGCGGGAATAAAGGCCCGAAATTCCACTTCCGAGTAAGGATTGAAGTAGACAAGCCCGGACGGCTTGGTCTCCACCATCTGCGTGTGGATCGTCTTGCCGTCCATGGAAAAAACAAACTCTACCGGCAACCCATCTTTGCGCTCGCCAGGCAGCCCGATGATGATGCGGTACTCGCCGTTCCATTCCACGTCGTGCGTCGCTTCCACCGCTCCCGGCCCCAAACGCGAAAGATTGCGGTCCTTCGTGTGGTACTCAAACTCCACCGGCTTCTTCGGCAGCGGCGTGATGCCCAGCGCGCGTTGCGCAATCTTCTCCGCTGACTCCAAGTACTTCTCCATCAACATCGGAGAAATCGTCAGCACATCGCCTATGTTGTCGAATCCATGGCCGGAATCGTCCGCCGGGAAATCGCGGTTCGCCGCGAAGTTCACTCCCAGCAAATCGCGAATCGTATTCGCATACTCGGAACGGTTTAAACGCCGCGCCGTCACCCGGCCCGGATCCGGCTTCAACGCCGCATCGGCCTTTTCAAATTCGTTTGTGATGAAATCGAGCAGACCATTGATCTGAGCTTCCTGCGGTCGCGGAAATCCCTTCGGCGGCATCTCCCCAGAGCGCACCTTGCGCAGCAAACGCTCCCAATCGTCGCGATAAGCATTGACGCTTTCCGGGTGCGTGAAGGGCGCAACGTTCACCCCGCCCGACTGATTCCGGTCGTTATGGCAAGGCGAGCACGATTTCGTCAAAATCGGCTTTACCGCCGTATCGAAGGACTCGGCCGCCGGCAGCACGGACGCCGCGCAAAGCGTTAGGAGACTGAGACTTACACGAGCTGTCAAACAGGGCCGCATCGTTTGTTGTCCTAAATTCTATACCTTTCGTAAGAATTTTGCCAGCGTACCTATGAGAGGTATAGGCCTGCAAAATTGCATCGGGGAATGTTGGGGATCGGTCCCAGGCCGATCAACGCGTGAGGGCGTATGCCGTATTTTCTTCGCATCCTGACATTTTTGTACTTTGTCGTCCTGTTAAACGGGCAGACCATTAGCGTCAACAACGCTTCCCTACGATTTACAACGACGGTGGGGGCTGCTACGTTACCTGCCGCGCAGAGTATCAGCATCCAAAGTGCTCCTACAGGTCAAGCTTTCACAGTGGCGGTCTCCGGGCCAAGTCCCCACCAAGGCGCTTGGCTCCTTGTGAGCGCCTTAAGTGGCCGCGCTCCGCTCACCATCAGCGCCCAACCGAACCCCACTGGCCTTCCCGCCGGTATCTATACCGCGACCATCACCATCACGGGTACCGCCGGTACTCCCGCCCCCACGGCCACGGTGAACGTCTCCCTCACCGTCGGCACACCTCCCCCCACCATTACCGTCTCTCCGAATGCCCTCGTTTTCAACTACACCACCGGCCAGGCAGTCTCCGGCAACCCTGCTCTGTCCTCTACCTTCATTCTGTCCAACACCGGAGCGGCCACCGCCGCCACCTTGAGCCTCCAGAGCGCCCCCTGGCTGCGTGTCTCTCCCACGGGCAACATCACGCTCGCTGGTCTCTTCAACTCCATCTCCGTCAGCGTCGACCCCACGGGCCTGACTCCTCGCGTCTACACCACCAACATCACCATCAAATCCAGTACTGCCGCCAATCCCACGCTCACGCTCCCAGTCACTCTCAATGTTCAAGCTGCCGCGCCGTCCATTCTTAGTACTTGGCCCCTCGGAGTCATCCAAGGCTCCACCACTTCCAATGTCACCCTCAACGGCCGAAGTTTCTTTTCGAACTCCACCGCCGCCATGACCGGCTTCACTCCGGAGGCGACCATCACGGCCAACGACGGCACAAACTCCGCCACCGAAAGCTTCTTCATTCCTATCTATCCCGCGTCGGCCAGCGCTATCCGCCTCCTCTTCGGCTCCCCGCTCGAAGGCGGCATCGTCGGCTTGGCCTATGGCAGTTCCGCTCTGCAGGCTGCCGGTGGAACCCCTCCCTACACTTGGCAAGTGCGCGATGGCGCTCTTCCTCCTGGGCTTGTCCTGAGCGGCGCTAGCATCTCGGGAACGCCCATCGCCGCGGGTTCTTACTACTTCTCGCTAATGGCCACGGATTCCAGCAGTCCTATCGCGGCCAGCGCCTACATGCCCGTAAAGTTGGTAATTCTCCCGCCCGGGGTCTCCGCCACTCCACGTATCGCCGGCCCCAGCACCTTGCTCTCCGCCGGAACGGTTAACACCGCCTACCCTGCCGCGATTCAAGCCGTCGCCAGCGGCGGCTCCGGCAGCTTTACCTGGTCCGCCAGCGGCTTACCCGCGGGCTTGACGATCAATTCGTCCACGGGCGAAATCACCGGAACGCCCACCAGCGCTGGCCTTTCGGGCAACCTCACCGCGCGTGTCGTCGGCGAAACCGCCATGCTCGCCACAGTTCCCACGTCCGCGCTCAGTACCCCCGGCTATCTCCGCATGGCGGTAACTACTCCTTCTCCGGGCGGCGGCGTCTCCAACGAAGCCCAGTTCCAGATCTTCGGCCCGCAACCCCAGGTCGCCGCCGTAGTCGACTCCGCCAGCTTCCTCCAAGGCACCATCTCCCCCGGTCAAATCATTACCATTTTCGGCTCGGGCCTCGGCCCCTCGTCACTCACGCTATTCAACCCCGCCGTCGCCGCGCCACAAATCCCCAATTCGCTCCCCAGCGCCGCCCCCTCCACCAGCGTCACGGTGAACGGCGTTCCTGCTCCAGTTCTCTACACCAGCGCCAACCAGGTCAGCGTGGTCGTGCCTTACTCCGTCACCGGGGGCGCCGCCGATCTGATCCTCACCTACAACGGCCTCGCCTCGCAACCCGTCACCCTTGCACTCGCCCCCACCAGCCCCGGCATCTACACCACCGATGCCTCCGGCCGGGGCCAAGGCGCCATCCTCAACTACAACGCGACGAACGGCGACTATTCGTTGAATTCCGGCGCCACGGCCGCCACCCGCGGCCAAACCGTAGTTCTTTACGTGAGTGGCGCCGGCGTCACCAACGTCCCCGTGGCCAACACTCTCATCCCCGCCAGTCCCTTGGTTGCGCCCACGGCCCCCATCACAGTAACCATCGGTGGCCAAGCCGCCACGGTCGCCGCTGCGGCCGCCCCACCCGGCAGCGTTCCCGGCCTGCTGCAAGTCAACGTCACCGTTCCCGCCAATGCCCCCGTGGGCACCATGATCCCTGTCGTGGTGAACATCGGCGGCGTGGATTCCCAGCCCGGGGTCACCATGGCTATCCGTCAATAAAGCGCACAAAGCTTAAGGCGCAATGGCAATATCCACCATGTCGTGGAAGCTCGTCGGGGTCTCCACCGCTACCGGTACCGCCGCGCCACTAGGCGCTGTGTTCGGCACGACCACATTGAGCTGATATAAACCCGCAAATCCCGGCGCCGCCCCAGCGAAGGAAACCGTCGCTTTGATCCCGCCGATGTAAACGTTCACGCTCGCTTCGACAAAACTAAGCGTCGTTGCCGGAGCCGCCACGCCGTCGGCCAGCGATGGATTCAGCGCCCCCAAACCGGTCAGATAAATCTGAATCGTCTCCCCACGGCTCGCCCGGTTCGACGCCGTCAGCAGCGAATTGTTCTGCCTCAAGATCGCCCCCGCCCCGATCCCATTCTGAGGCTGCGAATAAATCCCCGGCGATGTGCGCGCAACCGGCACCGACACGCGGTTCGATTCCACCCCCGCATTCCGAACGACAATCTCGGCGCTATTCCCGGAGGTTGCAAACGGAACCAACACGCTCAACTGCGTCGCGCTCACAAAGTAAATCGGCGCCGCCCGCCCCTGAATCGTCACGCTCACCCCGCTCAACGCCGTCGGGAAAGGTGCCGACGCGATCGCCGCTTGCGCCGGCCCCAAACCAGTCCCAAACAAACTCACAAACTGCCCCGGCGCGATCGGGTTCCCGGGCGGTGCAAAGCTCGCCCCGTTAACCACCCCTGCCGGATTTAAGAATACGGTCCCCCCACTCAAGCTCCGCGCCTTCACCGCGAAATACAACTCGTAATTGTCCGTATCCACAAACGAAGTACCCACACCCAACGCAAAATTTCCATCGGCGGAAATCGCCAGACGGTTCGTCAGTATCGCCCCCGCCCCATCCGCGTTCAGGTTATAGTCGTTCACCGCCGTCAAATCCGAAGCACCCTCCACCAAGCGCGCCCGCCGGCTCCACACCGCCCGACCATTCCCCAGCGCGTTCACCGCCCCCACAAAGTTACTCGGCCTCGATTGCTCGGTCTTCAATCCCGCCCCATAAAACAGCCCCGAAAAATTCGCCGCGCTGGCTGCCGTCGTTGGCGCCTTGAACGCCACGATAAAATCGTGCGCCCCCTGCTGAATGGATCCCCCAAACAAAAACTGCCCATTCGCGGAAACAAAGATCTGCTTATCCCCCAACAAGAGCTGCGTGTTCGGCAACAATGGCGCCGTCTCCGGGAAAATTAGCGTCCCCCTCCCACTGGATTCCAGCAGATACGAAGACGTCCCGATCTGCTGCTGCAAGATCCGGCGCCCGTTTTGCGTGGTCTGCCCGGAAACATTCACCAGCCCCAAC
>VFQP010001208.1_pt1 | contig 36414 bp, 33 predicted proteins | sample 3512351 | NCBI WGS metagenome assembly VFQP01 (sample SAMN10412372, study PRJNA504923) | tailings metagenome | isolation source: Relicate 1 Philex TSF1 revegetated site | place: Philippines: Tuba, Benguet | collected 2017-08-29
ATCGATTGAGAATTATTACCAGGAAACAGGTCGAGCCGGCCGCGATGGTTTGGAAGGAATTTGTGTGCTGTATTATTCACATAAGGATGTAGCCAAACTGGAACACCTAATGCGTGATAAGCCACTGAGTGAGCGGGAAGTGGGCGGACAACTGATCGATGAAACAGTGGCGTATGCGGAAAGTGCTGTTTGCCGGCGTAAAATACTCTTGCACTATTTCGGAGAAATATGGGAAGATAAAAACTGTGGTAATTGCGATAACTGCCGCAGTCCTAAGGAAAAAATAGAATCGAAAGAAGAAGTGGTGCAGGTACTCAAGGCAGTAAAAGCACTCGACGAACGCTTTGCTACCGAGTATGTGATTAATGTACTCATTGGTAAACTAACACCACAGATCACCATGTTCAGGCATGATAAACTGGAAGTGTTTGGTAAAGGAAAAGATAAAGAAATACATTTCTGGAATAGCCTGATCCGACAAATGATGCTGGAGAACCTGATCAGAAAAGATATTGAGGAATATGGCTTGCTGAAAGTGACTGAAAAGGGGGAGAAATTCCAAAAGAAACCTGGTTCATTCAAGATCGTTCTCAATAATCTTTTTGAAGATGCGAATGCCGATGATGAGGATGGCGAAACCGGCTCACAAACCGGAGCCGCAGCCGATGAACGCTTATTCGAAATGCTGAAAGAACTCAGGCAAAAAGAGGCTAAGAAGAAGAGTTTACCACCCTTTGTGATTTTCCTGGAAACCTCCCTGCAGGATATGGCAACCCTATACCCCACTACCCTTGAAGAACTGGAGAAATGTCAGGGTGTGAGTAAGGGCAAAGCCTTGAAATATGGCCGGCCCTTCGTAGACATGGTTGCCAAATTTGTAGAGGAGAATGATATTGAGAAACCCGATGACTTTGTGATGAAGGGGGTGGCTAATAAAGCGAATAATAAAATATATATCATTCAGAATGTAGATAAGAAGATACCGCTGGAAACCATTGCCCGCAACAAGAGTTTGCGCTTGGATGAACTGTTGGAAGAAATGGAAACCATTGCTGCCAGCGGCACCAAACTCAACCTTGATTATGCAATCGATGAATGGCTGGATGAATACGATCAGGAAGAGATTATTGAGTATTTCAAGAATTGTGAAACCTCATCACTGCAAATAGCCCAGCAGGAATTGAGTGATAACAATTACACCTGGGAGCAGCTCAAGATTATGCGTATCAAGTTCCTGAGCGTTTACGGAAACTGATATCTTATTTAGCTGCGTTTGTAACAAGGCTACCCTAATATGCGTGTAGTGCAAGGGTTGGGAAATAGGGAAAAGGTCATGCCGGAGTAAATACGATGATTTGCGTATCTGTGGTCCAAGTCAGAACCATTAACTTGCAGTATCATACATCTCTATCAGCCCAAAGAACAAAACTCATGAAAAAAATACACCAACTTCTGTTATTGCTGATCCTTGGATCATTCCTGGGAATTCAGCAGCTTAATGCCCAGTCATCATTGGGTTTCTTTATTGGGTATGATGCCCCTACTGTTTCCAGTAACATCAATAACCTGCAAAATGCCAACCTGAAAAAAGCATTCGCCACCTATGGTATGCATCTGGATATGGGCATATTGGGTAAAAGAACCGGTCTAACACTTGGCCTGCTCAAATCAACCTCTTCTTCCCGATTCGAGAATTCATCTACAGCTACAATTGATGAAAATGTGGTAGACAATGTAGTAGTTCCTGTTATGGTGTATCATCGTATACGATTGGTACCGTTAGTGCCATTATGGTTACACCTTACTGGTGGTGTGTTTGGCTCATATGCCTACAAGGCTACCATTTACAATGGTAACACAGGTGCGTCTACCAAGGGTAATTTTACCAATATTGAAAGATTCAGCTATGGTATGCAACTGGAGACAAGGATTAATGTGCTGAAGTATTTCAATGTTGGAGCTACTTATAGAGGAGCATTGAATAATAGTTTGAAGAATGTAGCTTCTGATCTGCACTTAAAGAACAAGAATATCAATATCTGGGCTGGAATTCAGTTCCCGATTGGTGGTAAATAAGTAACTATCCGTACCCTATCGTTTCACTGGATAGTGAATGCCCGCTGCTGTTAAACAGTAGCGGGTTTTTTTATGGAAAACGGGACCTAATACATCATACTGATATAAGCACGCGTGTTGTTCTATTGCCGGCAATGATCTATCTGATGGGAGGTATCAACCTCTTATTGCATCCATCATTTTTCATGTAAAAACTATTGTTTATGGCAGAGCTACAACAAAAAGAGCAGAAACGCACCGGTATCAGAAAGGGTAAGAAGTTATCTACCCGCGTTGATCTTACGCCCATGGTTGATTTGGGTTTTTTACTGATTACTTTCTTCATTTTCACAACGGCCATGAATGAGCCATCAGCTATTTTCATGCCTATCCCCAAGGATGACAGTAAGGATCAGTCATTGGTGGGTGAAGAGAAGACTATTTCATTATTATTGGATGGTGATGATGAGATCCGGTATTTTCATGGTAATAATATTACATCCCAGGGGCATACAAATTATAGTGCAAAAGGCTTACGCACCATCATACAACAAAAGATCGCAGCAGTGAAGACCCGTTTTGGTCAAAAGGCGGAGCCCGTAGTCATTATACATCCTCTTGCAACTTCGAGGTATGGTAATCTGGTAGATGTATTAGACGAAATGATGATTAATGGTATCCGAAAATATGTACTGGTAGACACCCCTCCTGAGCCAATTACTAACTGAACTGCGTTCGGGTGACCCTTGAAGAAGGGGTTTCCGCCGATAATATTCCTCCTGATGGCACCAAGTGGCACAAAAATTGTTACGAGAAGCAGCGGACTTCTACAGGGTTTTGTCTATTAAGACAGATCCCCCCAACGCACATTTTCGTAACTATAAAAAAGGAGGGGTTATGTACATCCAGAGTTTACAACCAAATATCACCGATGGGCAAAGCTATTTGACCGTATTGTCTGAAAAGACCGGCAATCTGGTATTGAAGGTATTGGATGTAGAAGGCCATATGGCCAAGACCCTGGTTACCGATGTGGCAGAGGGCTTACAACAATTGGTATTGAACCTGGCTGATTTGGGCAGTGGGAATTATATTCTCAATGCTTTTAATGGAGATGTGTTCCTGAAAGCCATTCGTTTTACCAAGCAGTAGAAGTCTCGTTGCGATTTATCTATACTCATTCCCCGGCTTTATGCGGGGAATTTTTTTGAAGGTGCTTTTACGTTCTTCCAGGTTTTTTCTGATCGACAGGTAATACAGGTTGATATCGCCAATATGATAATTGCGGGTGGTATAGAACAGGTTGCCAAAAAAGCGAGGCTTACGGGTCCAAATCACATTTTTATTCAAATTGGCTTCGGCCACCTGTTTTACCAGTTTATTGAATTTGAGCAGAATGCCGCCTTCATTCTTATCGAAGCCGGCATTAGGTTGGTCTTTGTGCCAGGTGAGTGGGTTGGTAACGATGAGTTTTTCTGTTTCCCTGCTTACATACTCAGGCACATATCCTTGTTTAAATGTGCGCCAACTTATGATACAGCCTGTTTGATTGGGCAGATCACAGGCTTTTAAGTGCGTATATTGGTCTTGTTCAACAGGCATGCCAATTAAGTAGGCCGCAATAAGTTGTTGTGTTAGTGCTTTCCCATCAAAGAACTCCTTTAATAGTCGTTTGCCGTGTGTACTACCCTGGCTATGGGCTGCAATAATGATGGGTTTGCCGTGGTTATAATAGCGAAGGTAATATTGGAAAGCTGCTTTGATATCTGCATAGGCAGTATCGAATGCTGCCAGCGCTTTTGCTGTATCTGAAGCAGTAAGCGGATAATAGGCGCCCAGATGTGCCTGGCGGTAGCGGGGTGCAAATACCCTGCCTGCGGCATTGAAGGTACTGGCCTGGTAAAGGATGGTGCTTTGATCGGTTTTGTTGGCCAGCGCAGTATCATTAATGGGTGCATTCCAGCCAAATGGTTTGTCTTTTTGCGTATAAGTGGTAGGATGAATGAAAAAAACATCGACCGTTGTATCCTGTACATAGCTAGCTCTAATGGGCAAGGGCACACTATCGGAAGGATCTGTTTTCCAGGGAAGGGCTGCCCAATGTGCGCTAAAACCATAATCAGGCCGCTGGGGGGCCTGCAGGAACTGCTGCTGATAGCTGATTTGTTGTAGTGAGGATCTGGCACAGCTGCACAAGCCAATGAGTAAGCACAGCAGGGGTAGATTCCGGTTCATAGGCTAAAGTTGATAAAAAATTGCGAAATGCTTAGTTTGTCTACAACAGGGGAGAAAAGCCAATAGTTTTCGTAATTTTCCTAACGGTTCAAAAAACCGATGTTCATTCATCTAAAACCCATACTATGGCCATTCCAGTAGTAGACCTCGCCGAATTCCTCAGTGGCGACCCGGCACGTAAGGCCGCTTTTGTGCAGCAATTAGGTAAAGCCTACGAAGATGTAGGATTTGTAGCAGTAAAAAATCATGGTATTCCCGATGAGTTAATCGCACACCAGTATGAGCATGTGCAACAATTCTTCTCTCTCCCACTGGAAAAGAAGTTACAATATGAGATACCCGGTTTGGCGGGTCAGCGGGGTTATACCAGCTTTGGCCGTGAACATGCCAAAGGCAGTGAAGCACCCGATTTGAAGGAGTTTTTCCAGTACGGACAAACTGTAGAGGATAATGATCCGATTAAGTCGGAATATCCGGATAATGTGCAGGTAGCAGAAGTGGCGCCACTTAATAATACTTTGTTCAGCGCCTACCGCAATTTTGAGAAGAGTGGAAGGGCTTTATTACAGGCCATTGCCCTCTATCTGGGTCTGGATGAGTTTTATTTTGATGCCCATATCAAAAATGGCAATTCCATATTGCGGTGCATACACTATCCTCCCATTACACAGGAGCCCAAGAGTGCCATCAGGGCCGAGCAGCATGAGGATATTAATCTAATTACCCTACTGGTTGGTGCATCGGCCGATGGCTTGCAGATACTAACGAAACAGGGTGACTGGGTGGGTGTTACCTCCCTGCCCGAGCAGATTGTGGTGAATGTGGGCGATATGCTGCAAAGACTCACCAATAATAAATTGCGTAGTACTACGCACAGGGTGGTGAATCCGCCGCGTGAGCATTGGCATACGAGTCGCTTTTCCATGCCCTTTTTCCTGCACCCCCGCAGTGAAATGAGTTTGGCTTGTTTGGAAAGCTGTATCGATGCCGAGCATCCAAAAGCCTATCCCGATGCAACGGCAGGTGAATACCTTGATGAACGTTTGCGTGAAATTGGACTGAAGAAGTAGTCAACTTTGTTTTATCAGAAACCCCGCATAACAGCGCCCCATTCATTAGAAAATGATTAGGGGCGCGTTTGTTAGGGAAAGAATGGGGTAATTTTTTGTACTTTTCATGCCAAAGAATCCCCTGGTCAACCCTTGAAACTACTGCGACATATACCGTTCCTGCAGGCAGTGCTTTGGCATAGCCTTACTGCATTTGGTGGTCCGCAGGGGCATTTGGGTATGATGATGAAGACTTTTGTACAAAGGCGAAGGGATATTACAGAGGAAGAACTGATGGAATACAATGCTTTTTGTCAACTATTACCCGGTGCTTCTTCTACCCAAACCCTAACACTGATTGGATATAAGCGAGGAGGCTTGTCCCTGGCCATCCTCACCCTCCTCATCTGGATTACGCCAGCCTGTGCATTGATGGGGGCGCTTTCCTTTCTGCTTCAATATTTCAGTGTGCGGGATACCCAGCCCGGATTTTTTGTGTTGATTCAACCCATGGCAATCGGATTCATTGGTTATTCTACCTATCGCATTTTTAATCTGGCCGTGCATAACACGATTACAAGGGTGATCATGGTGGTTGCATCCTTGATGACATTCCTGTTTTTCAAAACGCCATGGATTTTTCCGGCACTTATTCTGGCAGCAGGTATAGCCACCAATTTCAGCGATAAGCGGATTCCCCAAAAGGGCATTCCACCCAAAAAAATCAAGTGGGGTAATATGATCATCTTCCTTTTTCTTTTTGGTGTAGCCGGATATGTATCAGAAACAGCTTCTCAACAGCGTTGGGAAAACAGAAAATCGATTAACCTGTTCGAGAACTCCTATCGTTTTGGCAGTTTGGTATTTGGAGGTGGTGATGTACTGATGCCTATGATGTATGAGCAATATGTAACCCGCCCGGAATCGAAACGAATCAAAGAAACCGGAAGGGATGTATTGAAGATGTCGAAGGAAGATTTTCTAACCGGATCGGGCATGGTGAGGGCCATACCCGGGCCTGTTTTTTCTATAGGTGCATTTACCGGAGGTATGGTATTGAAGGAAGAAGGCAGCTGGTGGCAGTTGGCCGGCTGTTTAATCGGTGCGATCGCTATTTTTCTACCCAGTGCTTTGCTGGTGCTCTTCTTTTTTCCGGTTTGGCATAACCTCAAGCGCTATGCGGTCATTTTCCGTTCACTGGAGGGAATCAATGCCTCTGTAGTAGGGATCATGACCGGAGCCACATTTTACCTCATGAAGGATACCGTGCTGATTGATTTATTTGAGGGACGAACCATGGCCATTTGGGATATTGTAGTGATGCTAGGCACTTTCATAATTTTGCGCTTCAACCGGATACCAGCCCCACTCATTGTAGTAGCCTGCCTCATTTTGGGCTATTTGGTGCATTAGGCATGAAAAAATGGATCAAAACCATATGCGTCGGTAAAAAAACGTATATTGAGGTATGGTCATATTAGCAATCTATAACCTCAAGGGTGGAGTTGGCAAAACGGCCGCATCCATCAATCTGGCCCACCTGAGTGCCAAAGAAGGATTTAAGACACTGGTATGGGATCTGGATCCACAGGGATCGTCCTCCTTCTATCTGGGGGCCAGCGCTTCGGTTAAAAATGAATCGAAGAAGCTATTGAGCAATGAAATGGATATCACGGCAGCTATTCAGGCTTCGCCCTATGAAGGACTGGATATTATTCCGGCCGATATATCGGCAAGACAGGCTGATATTCTGCTCAATGATATGAAACAGTCTAAACGCAAGCTAGCCAGCCTGCTTTCACCCCTCAAAAATGAGTATGATGTAGTGATATTGGATAGTCCCCCCGGAATATCTGTATTACACGATGCTATATTTGTTGCGGCCGATTGGGTATTGATGCCCAATATCCCCACAACCCTATCCATTCGCTCATTTGAAACAGTGGTGGATTATTTCAAGGAAAATGACCTGGATCGGTCAAAACTGAAATGCTTCTTCAGTATGGTCGATCACCGTAAGAATTTGCATCATGAAGTGATGGGAGAGTTTTATAAGGACAAGGTTTTTCTGAAGAGCTATATACCTTACCTCAGCGACGTGGAGAAAATGGGCGTACATGAAGCACCCCTGGAAACCTTTGCACCAAGTAGTTATGCCGCCCAGTGTTATCGCGACCTCTGGAAAGAAGTGCGGAAAAATTGTATTCAGTAAACATTGTCAGTATATACTGACAGTGTAAAATGGAAAGACCTGATTATTATGGAAAGACATCTTTCATCCTGGTATAGTCCTGCCTTGGGAAAAGAAATGCCCATAGCAGCATACGGACATTATGGGTTTGCCTTATTACTTATTCCTACGGCAGCTGCCGACTATCTGGAATATGAACGGTTTCAGCTTATCGATGCACTCGCCCCTTATATCAATGCTGGTAAACTCCGTGTTTTTAGCATTGATAGTATGAATAAGGAGAGTTGGATGAACAATGAAATGGAGCCGGCACACAAGGCAATACGGCAAAACCAGTTTAATGAATATGTGTTCAATGAAGTGATTCCCTTTATCAGAACCAATACCAGTAATGAAACCATGATATATACCTGCGGTGCTTCTTTTGGTGCACTGCATGCCATGAATCTTTTTCTAAAAAGACCAGATATCATTAATGGAGCGGTTAGCATGAGTGGTGTATATGACCTGACCGAGTACACCAAAGGCTACTGGGATGATCAGGTGTATTATAATAGTCCGCAGCACTATCTGCCCAACCTCAATGATCCCTGGTATTTGGAAAAAATTAAAGCCAGTCATCATATCCATATCTATACCGGCAGTGGTTCCTATGAGGATCCTGAGGCATCAAAACGCTTTGCTGGAGTGCTGTATAACAAGGGTATCACCTATGATCTGGATGTTTGGGGGGCAGATATCAAACATGACTGGCCTACCTGGCGAACCATGTTGCCATATATCATTGATGTGAAATTTTAAGTTCACCACCACTTTTTCTTGAACAACAAACCCAAAGCATCGTTAATTCCTAACCTCAGTTCATGCGGTCTGCCTGATCTGTTTTAATATTACAGCCATAAACGAAGGGTTTGCATAGAAAGATACTTACTGCTTTTATTGGTGCTTGCGTGGTGATGTTGGTGTGTTTATCAACAGCACAGGCGCAGCAATTCGTTACCTTATCGGGCAGGGTGTATGATATAAGTGCCCGCAGACCCCTGGAAGCCGTTGCCGTACTCAGTACTTCTGGTCGTGGCGCTATAACCGATTCATCTGGTTTTTATTTGATTGTAGTACCCAAAACCGATTCGATCTGGTTTTCTATGATCGGAAAATCTACCCTTAAATATCCTGTTGATACCATTGAAAATACTTCGGCTTTCAATGTAATGATCCATGTAAAAGCGACAGAACTACCTGAGGTAAAAGTGCGTAACCGCTATTACAAACTTGACTCGATACAGAACAGACTGGATAATGCAAAGGCATTCAATTTCCGAAAACCATCACTCCGACTAAGTACCAATCCAAATTATAATCCGGGCGGATTAACGGCTGGTTTTGATCTGGTAGAGTTGATCAATATGTTCAGGACAAGGTATAATCGGAATATGGGATTCTTGCAAAAGAGGTTATTGGAGCAGGAGCAGAATGAGTATATCAGCCGGCGTTTTAGCAAAAGGTTTGTTCGGGAGCTAACCCTGCTTGAGTCGCCGGAGCTGGATAGTTTTATGACCCGCTACAGGCCGTCATATGAGATACTGACACAAATGAATGACCTGGAATTGGGCTACTATATCAATAAATGTTACGAAGAGTATCGCTCAATTCGGTTTAATTGGCGGGGAGGCTTGCGCAAACAAGATGATTGATCTATATTGTAAGAGAAATGTTTTCTATGATACGAATCCTATCTTGTTCCCTCTTTCTATTATTTTCATTGCTTTCTACAGCGCAGGAGAAAAGAACAGGAGTATGGCGTGGATTTCTTACGCTGAAAATGGAAACCTATCAGGGCGTCAATAATATCCGCTACCTCAAAACACCCGACCCAAAGGCAAGGCCGATCTTTTTTTCCGCAAATCTGCTTAACAGAGGAGTGGAGCCGCTTCAACCGAATGAATTAGACACCAAGGCTAAGATCGAATTTCAGCAGGTGAACGATAAAATGTTGGCTGTACTCACTTCCTACTCGGATGATAATAGCAAGATCATTTGCTATCAATTTAATGTGTGGCCAACGCCCAAAGAAATGTATCAATATCATTTGCAGGGAATTGGCGTGATCATGAATACATCTGAAAAAAGGGCGGCAGACCTTTTTGATATGCGAGGTTCTTTTGTAAATACAGATTCCGGGAAAATTTTTATGGGAATCTGGCATGCACCAAGAGGAAATATGCGTTTTGGATCATTTGCTGTTGGGCTTACTACCGAACAGGTAACCATCAATCCCGAGTTGTTTTATCAGTTCATTGAGAAAAATAAAATTGATGAAAAAACCATTCCAGCAGCCAATTTTCCAGCCATCAGTGCTATTTCCGACTCCATCGTAACAAATGCTTCATTCATCCATGGTAGTTTAGTTGATAATGGCCTTAAAGACCAGGATACCCTGAGTTTTTGGCTCAATGGAAAATTGTTGGAGGACAATATTGTACCGGGTAAGAAACCCTACCCCTTTCGTATTCCACTAACCGAAGGCAACTGGAATCATTTTACAATCCGTTGTAAGAGCGAGGGGAAAACCAGAGGTGCTGGTGTACATGTAAGCATGGAGGTGATGGGTCAATTCATGAAATATAATCTCGCATTCTACAAGAATCACCAGGCCGATTGGGTCATAGGGCGTGAAAAACAGACTTCGCGAACTCTTAATCGGTGAAAAGGCTTTTTTAACCGCTATTCGCGGCAATTGTCGTGCTAATTTTGGGCTCCTCCACTCATCCTGCTTTCGGGAAGGGGCGGATAAATATTATATATCTTTAGCAGCTCTAAAATCTCAGCTTTGAAAAAAGTATTCATCCCTTTTTTTGTGCTTGTCTTCGTCGTTGCCTGTAAAAGTAAAAAAGAAGAAACACCCCAACCAGCCCAGGGTCGTGGTGGTGCTCAGCAGGCCGTTTTGGTCGATGTGATCATTGCCGGTAAGAGTAGCGTTTCCAACAATATTGAAGTAAATGGTACGGTAGTGGCCAATGAGTCGGCTTCATTACAACCGGAAGTAAGTGGCAGGTTAACCTATCTCAATTTGCCTGAGGGTAAGAAAGTAACACAGGGTACGGTACTCGCACGCATCAACGATGCAGACCTACAGGCCTCCATGCAAAAGATCAGGGTTCAGTTGGACCTGGCACAGAAGAATGAGGAGCGACTCAGGAAGCTGCTGTCCATTAATGGCATTAACCAGGCAGATTATGACGCCGTATTGAATCAGGTAAACACATTCAAGGCCGATCTGGATATTATTCAGGCACAAATTGATAAAACGGTGCTGAAAGCGCCCTTTACAGGTGTTCTGGGTTTAAGGATGATCAGCCCCGGTGCCTATGTAACCCCAGCAACGGTGATGGGTACGATTCAGCAAACTGATAAAGTAAAGATTGATTTTACCGTACCTGAATCATATAGTGATCTCATCAGCAATGGCAAAACAGTGAATGTACAAACCATTGCCGGCAGTGCTACTAAAAAAGCAACCATTATTGCCACAGAGCCACAGATCGATGCAACAACCCGTAACCTGAAAGTTCGGGCTATACTGGACGGTACCGCAGCTGCTCCCGGTAGTTTTGTAAAAGTAAAACTCGATGCTTCGTCTGGTAATAACAGCATATTGGTGCCTACGAATGCAATCATCCCTGATGCCAAGGCCAAGAAAGTGGTGCTGATTAAGGATGGCAAGGGTAAGCTGGTAGATGTAGAAACAGGCTTACGTACTAATGGTGCCGTACAAATACTCAAAGGGTTGAATATTGGCGATAGTATTGCAGTAACTGGTGTATTGTTTGTTCGTCCAAATTCAACCATCAAAGTCACCAGTGTAAAAAAGTTGGAAGAGTTTTTAGGTAATTAATATCATTACCCGATTAGCAACGGTTTTCTGATTCTGTACCACAACAGCCATATCACCCATGAATATCTCTGAATTATCGCTGAAGCGACCCATTCTTGCCACAGTCATGAATATCCTCATTGTACTGTTTGGTATTGTGGGGTATACTTTTCTTTCTATTCGTGAATATCCTGCTATCGATCCGCCCATTGTGAATGTGCGTACTTCCTATGCGGGAGCCAATTCCGATATTATTGAAAGCCAGATTACCGAACCGCTGGAGAAATCCATCAACGGTATTCCCGGTATTCGTACCATTACTTCTTCCAGCTCAAATGGTAGTAGTAATATCACGGTGGAGTTCAATATTGATATAGATCTGGAAGCAGCAGCGAATGATGTGCGTGATAAAGTGAGTCAGGCTTTGCGTAACCTGCCACAGGATGTGGATGCACCACCTGTGGTGAGTAAGGCCGATGCGAATAGCGATTTTATTGTTCTCATGGCGGTTCAGAGCAGAACAAAAGGATTATTGGAATTGAGTGATTATGCAGAGAATGTACTGGTTGAAAGATTACAAACGATTCCTGAAGTAAGTGCGGTAAATATTCTCGGACAAAAGCGACCTGCTATGCGGATCTGGATTGACCCGGATAAGCTCAATGCCTATAATATCACTTTCGCTGATATCCGCAATGCACTGAATAGAGAGAACGTAGAAATTCCTTCCGGAAAGATCTATGGTGAGAATACGGAAATGACCATTCGTGCTTTGGGAAGATTGCAAACTGAAAAGGAGTTCAATGATCTCATCATTTTTGAAGATAGTCGTGGTATCATTCGCTTGAGTGATGTAGCGAAAGTAGAGATTGGTCCTGAGAGTGAGGAGTTCAGCTGGCGACTCAATGGTGTGAATGCTGTAGGCCTGGCCATCATACCGCAACCGGGCGCTAACTATATCAAAATTGCCGATGAATTCTATAAAAGAATTGCAGATATTCAGTCAAGCCAGAAGGGTGATTTCGAAATGACAACCCTTATCGATCAAACCAAGAATGTAAGAAAGTCGATCAAGGAGGTAGAAGAAACCTTGTTAATCTCTTTCACACTGGTAGTGATCGTGATCTTCTTTTTCTTCCGAAACTGGTTAATTGCGATCAGGCCGCTGATTGATATTCCTATTTCACTGGTAGCCACCTTCTTCATCATGTACATTGCCGGCTTCTCAATTAATGTACTTACCCTCTTGGGTATTGTACTGGCAACGGGTTTGGTGGTAGATGACGGGATCGTGGTAACGGAAAATATATTCCGTAAACTGGAAAGCGGACTACCCATACGTAAGGCTGCACTGGAGGGTAGTAAGGAAATTTTCTTTGCTGTTATCTCTACTTCTATTACACTGGCTGTGGTATTTCTTCCGGTAATATTCCTGCAGGGATTTGTGGGAAGTTTGTTCCGTGAGTTTGGTATTGTGGTAGCAGCAGCCGTATTGATATCGGCTTTTGTATCATTGACCATAACCCCTGTACTGAATGTGTATTTGAATAAGAAAGATGCGGGTCATGGTCGTTTCTATGAAATGACGGAGCCCTTCTTCCGTGGTATGGAGAATGGGTATAAAAGAATACTCACTGCTTTCATCCGGGTACGTTGGATGGCCTGGGTTATTGTAGTAGCCTGTTTTGCCGGCATCTATTTTATAGGTACCAATTTGCAAAGTGAACTGGCTCCGCTGGAAGACAGGAGTAGTGTTCGTTTTCAATTATCGGGTCCGGAAGGAGCTAGTTATAGCTATATGGTAGAAGTGGGAGACAAACTGATTAGTTATTTGTCGGATTCCATTCCTGAAAAAACCTTTGTATTTGCCGCTATTCCTGGTTTTGGTGGTAGTGGTGGTGTGAATAGTGGTACGGCACGTATTGCCTTTGTAGATCCCGATCAGCGTACACGCAGTCAGAGTGAGATTGCAAAAGACATCAGTAAAAAATTACCCCAGTTCAATAATGCCCGGATCTTCCCGGTAGAAGAACAAACCATTTCAGTAGGTTTGGGATCGAGGGGTTCATTGCCAGTTCAGTTCATCTTGCAGAACCTTGATTTTGAGAAGATCAAATCGGTTATACCGCAATTTCTGGAGGAAGCGCGTAAGGATAAGACCTTCCAAAACGTAGATGCCAACCTGAAGTTCAATAAACCTGAGTTACAATTAACCATTGATCGTATTAAGGCCAAAGATCTGGGTCTTTCTATAGTCGATGTGGCAGATGTGGTGTCAAGTGCGTTTAGTGGAAGACGCTTAGCCTACTTCATTATGAACGGCAAGCAATACCAGGTAATATCACAGGTAGAGCTAAAGAACAGACAGGAGCCGGGTGATATATCTAATTTGTATGTGCGCAATGCACGAGGTGAAAACATTCCATTAACATCGGTGGTGAAGCTGGAGGAAAACTCCAATCCGCCTACATTATTTCACTATAATCGTTTCAAGGCGGCTACTATTTCAGCTTCACTGGCTGAGGGTAAAACCATTGGTGATGGTGTGAAAGCCATGCGAGCCATTGCCGATAAGTTATTGGATGAAAGTTTCCAAACAGCATTGAGCGGACCCTCGCGTGATTATGAGGAAAGCTCTTCGAATACAGCATTTGCATTTGGATTGGCACTGATCCTTATTTATCTGGTACTGGCAGCCCAATTTGAAAGCTTTAAAGATCCATTTACGATTATGCTTACGGTGCCACTGGCGCTGGCGGGTGCCTTGCTGAGTTTATGGTTATTCAACCAAACGATTAATATCTTCTCTCAAATTGGTATGATCATGCTCATAGGTTTGGTAACCAAAAATGGTATTTTGATTGTGGAGTTTGCGAACCAGAAACGGGAGTTTGGTATGGCGAAGCGGGAAGCAGTAATTGAAGCGTCCATGCAACGTTTGCGACCTATCCTTATGACTAGCCTGGCTACGGCATTGGGTGCATTACCTATTGCCCTGAGTATTGGTGCGGCTGCAACGAGTCGTATGCCATTGGGTATTGTAATTGTGGGTGGTATTATGTTCTCACTTATCCTTACCTTATTTGTAATTCCGGCAGTATACACATTCATCTCGGGCAAACACGAGGCCAAGAAAATCGAACTCACCGACTAATCCTTCGTGCCTCCCTTTGTGTACTTTGTGTCCTTTGTGGTTTCAAAATTCTTTGACGTTTTGCGAGCTTGCAGATAATGCAAGCAGATTTGAAACCACAAAGGACACAAAGTACACAAAGGAATACACGAAGGGTTGCGGGAAATACGGGGTTGTTGTTGGGTTGCGTGGATAAGTTGTTGGCGTTGAGATCGCCTGTTGTAAAGTGTTCCAGGATTTAATTTTTTTCTCCTCTCATTATTGATCAACTTTGTATTGATCTACAAGAATTGAAGTATGTATGATCCTTGAACAGGCGGGGGAGCCAGGTGTCAGGGAGTGCATCATGATGCAGTCATTTTTATTTATCCGGAAATTGTAAAGTATTTATAACAGCAGGATCAAGGCTGTTAAACAACCAATCGCCAATACAATGAGCGGAGCTGTTCTACTGTGGTAAGGGTTTCGGTAAAGCAACCAGGCAGAAGCCAATACAATTCCAATACTCAATACCAGCATAGGGATAGCCGCTAGCTCATAGATGGCGCCTGTAACAGCATGGGCATATACATTCACGTTATTGCCAATGATCCAGAATGCAGCGGTTATAATGGCTGCAACTATCAGGGAGCTATTCTTGATGAAGGTCTTATTACTCATTTCCAACAATTTTAAATGTAAATCTTATGAGAAGTTCAGGTCGTATGGCCTTAGCCATACTATTGTGTGTTCTATTGACAACAGTAGTTGTTTCTTGTTTTAAAACTTCAAAAACCGATCGGTCTTTTGAAGTAGTTCAAATTGATTCGCTGGAGTATGCTTCTTCTTTCCGGTCAGGTCAGCATCAATATGATTACGAGTGTAAGCTAATGCGTGGTGTGACCACTTCAAAGCTAAAGATATCGGGCAACAATACAAATATTGTATTGGAATATGTTCTCGATACAACTGTGGCGGATTACAGGTTATTACAACATGGTAAAGTGCAGCAGCTGTCTCGGGTAGTTCCGGAATCAGTTACCGTTTCGGAGTTGGCCGTTATTTGTGATGGTTTATTCAGCATGATTGAAGCTATGTTCCAGGATCCCAATATCACCAAACAATATGGTGCTGCTGTTTTCTTCCACCAGGCGGCTTTACGAACCCGCTTGCGGTCATTGCAGCAACAGAACCCGGATTATGCTTGCGTGCCTTATCCGGCCTATCTGCTCGGACGTTCTTATTTCTTTTGTCAGGAAGATGTGGTGGTGAAGAAGGATTTGGTGCTTTCGATTTTCAGGGATCACCCCGATTTGTTATTGGTACCGCGTAACCAGCAGATACATGCCATGATCAATAGCTCCCAGAAAGAGCAGTTTGGTTTCGATGAAATTTATGCTTTTTCAATGGAGCGATCTGTTTTTCTGGAAACCCTGCAACTAATGCGCAATAAACAGCAAAACGAAAGGATACCCAATGAGGGCCGATCGCAGGGAGGTGGTTGTGCATGGTGGTGCCCAATAGGCTGTGGATCTGATTGGGGTTGTTGTGGTAATTATAGTGGGTGCTGTTTGTATGCCAGTTTGGAGTGCTATATCCATGACAGGATATGTAGTAATTGTGAGCCGAGGTGGTTTTGTTTTAATGGGTGTGTGCCGGATAAGAAGTAGTTTTTTTAGAGAGGGACACAAAGGACACGATGGGAGATGAAGGTAACGAAGGGTGGGGGAATTTTTAAAGAGATTGACTATGAAAAGAGATGATTGTACGCGAGCAATATTGGATGCGGCGTTTCGGGTTCATACAAGGCTTGGGCCGGGGTTGCTGGAAAAGACGTATGAGTATTGTCTTTGTTATGAATTGAATGAAGCAGGCTTGTTTGTAGAACAACAAAAAGCAATGCCATTGGTATATGAGGGTCATAAACTGGAAATGGGTTATCGAACAGATATTGTTGTTGATAGTAATGTAATTGTAGAAATAAAGTCGATAGAATCGTTTAACGAAGTACATATTGCGCAACTGCTAACCTACTTAAAACTAAGTGGTTTAAAAATCGGCCTCCTCCTAAACTTCAATGTAGCTCATTTAAGAAATGGCATCAAAAGAGTCGTCCTATAATACCTGCAACCCTTCGTTACCTTCATCTCCCATCGTGTCCTTTGTGTTTCTCTCTAAAAAAACCTACCCATTCAACCTCATCAAAAAAAGAAAGCTGCCCCAGAACTAAAGGCAGCTTTCTTTATATATTTCATCAAGCTTTATTTCAACTCAAAACTCTTCTCTTTTGTATCCGCCGAATTTGTTCCCACCATTACCCGGAATTCACCGGGTTCACTCACCCATTTAAGGCTACTATTATAAAACTTCAGATCTTCAGGAGTGATGGTGAACACCACTTCTCTGCTCTCCCCTTTTTTCAGGAATACCTTTTGGAAGCCTTTCAGTTCTTTCACCGGTCTGGTAACAGATCCAACCATATCACGGGTATACAGCTGAACGGTTTCTTCTCCATCAAAATTACCTGTATTCGAAACAGTAACTTTTACCGTTAGCTTCTCTCCATTACGCAGCGTATTACTGCTAAGTGTGATATCGCTATAAGAGAACTGGGTATAACTTAATCCATAACCGAAGGGGAATAAGGGCTCATTCTCCACATCGAGGTAATTCGATTTGAATTTTGCTGAAGGCTCATGATTGAAAGGGCGACCTGTATTTTTATGACTATAATAAATGGGTACTTGTCCTACATTTTTCGGGAAAGTCATGCTCAGTTTGCCGGAAGGATTATAGTTGCCTAATAATACATCGGCTACTGCATTACCTGCTTCTGTACCACCGAACCAGATATCAAGGATGGCATCGGCGTTCTCATTTTCCCAGTTCAGTGTAAGCGGACGACCATTGAGTACCACCAGCACCAATGGTTTACCGGTTTTTTTGAGTGCGCGTAAGAGGGCCATCTGACTTTCAGGAATACCAATATCGGTGCGGCTGGAGGCTTCACCACTCATATCGGCCGCTTCGCCTACTACGGCAACTACTACATCGGAGGCATTGGCTGCGGCAACAGCTTCATCGATCATTTGTTGCGGACTTCTGCTATCTTTTTCAATTTCAACACCCAATGCATTGGCGCGGGCAACGAGCATGGAATCGGAACTGATATCGGCGCCTTTGGCATAGTTAATCTTTACATTATTGCCTACAGCAGCTTTTAAGCCTTCCAGGATAGTCACAGATTGTTTCCAATCGCCTGAAACTGCCCAGGTGCCCAGCATATTACGTTTATTATCGGCCAGCGGACCTACGAGTGCGATGCTGCCTGATTTTTTCAGGGGCAGTGTTTGAGCGCGGTTCTTTAGTAATACGAATGAACGTGTGGCGGCTTCACGTGCTTGCTTGCGTGTGGTAGCGGTGAGGATCTCAGCATTGGAGCGTTCGTTGCTGGTATTGCGATGAGGATTATTGAAGAGGCCCAGTTTGTATTTGGCTTCAAGAATCCTTCTGCAAGCCAGGTCTATTTCCTGTTGCGTGATCTTTTTTTCCTGTAATGATTTTTTGAGGGTGGTGAGGAAACCTTCACCTACCATATCCATATCTAATCCTGCTTTCAGAGAAAGTGCCGATACAGCCTGCAGATCGCCCATGCCATGCGCAATCATTTCGTTCACTGAAGTATAATCCGATACGACAAAACCTTTGAAGCCCCATTCCTTCCGGAGGAGTTCGGTGAGTAACCACCTGTTACCTGTTGCAGGTACGCCATCGATTTCATTGAAAGAGCTCATCACACTTCCGGAGCCGGCATCTACAGCGGCTTTATAGGGAGGTAAATAATCCTGGTACATGCGAATGCGGCTCATATCGGTTGTGTTGTAATCACGACCAGCTTCGGCAGCACCGTATAATGCAAAGTGTTTTACACAGGCCATTACAGCATCTTCTTTACTGAGGTCGCCGTTCTGATAGCCTTTTACCATGGCGGCAGCCACCTGCGAACCCAGGAAGGGGTCTTCACCGGCACCTTCTGCTACACGACCCCAGCGAGGATCGCGGGCAATATCAACCATGGGCGAGAATACCCAGTTCAAACCATCGGCAGTAGCTTCACGAGCTGCTGTGCGGGCCAGTTGTTGAATAAGGGGCATATCCCAGCTGCAAGACAAAGCAAGTGGAATGGGGAAGATGGTTTTATGACCATGAATCACATCAGAACCAATAAGCAGGGGAATACCCAGTCTGGAGTTCTTGATGGCTAACTCCTGTGCTTGGCGTACTTTTTCCTGGCCAATCACACCAAAAAGACCACCTACTTTTCCTTCTTTGATCTTTTGTTCAACATTCTTACTAACTACTTCACCGGTAGCAACACCACCGCCTGGAGTAAGCAGGTTCAGCTGACCGATTTTTTCGTCGAGGGTCATTTTTTTCATGAGGTTATCGACGAATACCTTCATGGCGTCTGGCTTTTGCGCAAAAGCGGGAGCCGCCATACCTAACAAAACAATGAATGCTAACTTCTTGAACATGGCAAAAAAATTGAGGCCTAAAGTTAGCTTTTAACTCGGATGGGAAAGGGATTTATGGGTTAAAATTTTGGTAGGATGGGTTAATCGGGGATAATAATCGTTAGTTTTTGAGATGGGATTGTTAGGCTGTTAGATGTAACAGCCAAGGATGCAAATGGATGAATTAGTTGTTAATGAGTTTCATGCCATAGTGGCCGAGGGTGGTAAATACGGCGCAACGTGCGAGAACACCAATGCAGCACCAGGTAATGAGTCGGCTGGCAGATACGTTAAAACTGTAACCTACGGCAATGCTAACGGGTGCGCCAACAGTAAATGTTCCAAGGAGGCCAAGGCCAATCACACCATATTTTTCCCAAATGGTATAAATGAGTCCTTCTTTGGGTTTTTCTTTTTTGGGTTTCTTGCGGTAGCGGGCAATGAAGGCTTTAATTTTATCGCCCAGAAAAGCAGCTACAAAAACGCCTACCCAGCCACCAATAAGGCTTGCAAAGAAGATGGTCAATGGAGAAAGTTCAAATGCAAAGCCCGCAGGAATGGCGGCATAAATTTCGAAAGTGGCAAGACCTGCAACGGTTAATACATCCAGCACCATAGTTTCTTAGTTGGATAGCGAATGTACAATAAGAATGGTAGATAAGCTCAATGGGTAATGCCTTTAACATTTAGCACGAAGGAAAAAAATCACCTTTTTTCGGGCGGATGGTAATTATGCTGCTTTCTGATTTTTAGCTAGCTACACAATTGTTGATAAATCAGTCATAAGCCCTTTTCCATAAATTCAATTCCTGTGCATCCTTGTGCCATTATTTCTTCTTTTAGTTCTTCAGAAATAAAGTATCCCACAGCCTCACCAGTCCACATTAATTGTATGAAATGATGATCTATACTTTCTTTAAAAATGAGCTTTTTGATTAGGATGTCTTGAGGGTATTTTGTCGCATCAATTATTTGTTGAAACTCCTTTTCATTGTTTACAGGTATTTTTTGGTTACAGCTTCTAAATGGGCCAGTCCAAACCTCCGATTGGGTAAAGTCGATTGTTTCGTATCGGAAAATAAGTGGATTCCATATCCAATAATCGAAACTTTGAGATCCCTTCCATATTTTTGTTGGCACACACTGGTAGTCCTCAGGTGTGGCAAAAGACGTCAATATTTGTTTGAGTGTATTACTAATCACTAATCGGATACTGATTGTACTACAACTAATCAAATCAGTTTGCTTTGCTTTTTTATGCAGAATTGGTTCTGGAGAACCAATTATATTGATAGGATTCCCTATTTGAATATTCCATAAGTGTACAGGATCAGCTACATTTATTTTCTCAATTGAGTCTAGCGATTGCGGAAAGGTTGAGCCTATTTGAGAAGTGCTGGTTGCATACTTTATTTGATACAATTTCATTACCGCAGAATTAATTTTATTTGAACCTGATACAAACCAAATGTAAGTAAAGGGTTGAATGTCCTGCTAAACAATTCAAATAAGATAGCTGTTACAATATGTCATACAGTTGCATATTTATCATTTTTTTTAATAGCTTTTCATTGATCATAGCGCATTGTATAACTTTGTATCCTCAATCTCTTACTCATGCAACCCGATATCGCCTCCATCCGCATCGATTACAAACAGCATACCCTGAATGAGCAAGATCTTGCTCCCAATCCTTTCGACCAATTTACACATTGGTGGAACCAGGCTGTTAATAGCCAGATTGAAGAAGTGAATGCCATGACATTGGCAACAGCCAGCAAGGAAGGTATTCCTGCTGCGCGAATCGTTTTGTTAAAGGGCTATGATGAACGTGGCTTTGTTTTCTTTACCAATTATCAAAGCCATAAAGGAGAAGAACTGCTCGCTAATCCGCATGCAGCACTGGTATTCTTTTGGAAAGAACTGGAGCGCCAGATACGTGTAGTAGGTAGGGTAGAGAAAGTAGCTGAAAAAGAAAGCGATGACTATTTTCATTCGCGACCTGCTGGCAGCCGTATTGGTGCCTGGGCATCGCCACAGAGCCGTGTAATTGCAGGAAGGGAGGTGATTGAAGAGAATGCTTCAAAATATACCACTGAATTTGAAGGGAAGGATATTCCACGTCCTGCACATTGGGGTGGCTATCGGGTAGTGCCTACTCAAATTGAATTCTGGCAAGGCCGTAGTAGTCGCCTGCATGATCGGTTTCTTTATACCAAGCAGGGCCAGGACTGGCAAATCCAACGCCTCGCACCATAAACCTTCGTGTTCCCTTTGTGTACTTCGTGTCCTTTGTGGTTTCAATTCTCTTCGATATTTTGCGGGCATGCAGATAGTGCGAGCAGATTTGAAACCACAAAGGACACGAAGGACACAAAGGGAACACAAAGGGAAGGCCGCCTTTGTGGGGCGGCCTTGGGGAATATGGTTAATCAGCTAATGATTATTTTCTTGCCATTACTTTCTCTACAGCCTCAACAATGAATGGTGTATCCAGTCCGTACTTGGTTAACAGTTCGGTGGGTTTACCGCTTTCACCAAAAGTATCGTTGGTGCCAATGTATTCAATGGGTACTGGGAAATGCTTGGCAGCTACCTGAGCAACAGCATCACCTAATCCGCCAATCACATTATGTTCTTCAACAGTTACGGCACATTTGGTTTTGCGGATAGAGTTCAGGATCGCTTCTTCATCCAATGGCTTGATGGTATGTATGTTGATCAGTTCTACGCTGATTCCTTTTTCTTCCAGGATTCTGCCAGCTTCAATGGCTTTCCATACCATGTGACCACAAGCAAAGATCGATACATCCCTACCTTCGCTTAATTGCTGTGCCTTACCGATCACGAAATCGCTACCATCTTCCTTGGTGAAGTTGGGCCATTTCGGACGACCAAAACGCAGGTAAACCGGGCCTTCATAGCCAGCAATGGCCTTGGTAGCAGCTTTGGTTTGGTTAAAATCGCAGGGAACGATCACCGTCATACCAGGCAGCATTTTCATGAGCCCGATATCTTCCAGGATTTGGTGGGTTGCACCATCTTCACCCAGGGTAAGACCAGCATGAGAAGCACAAATCTTCACATTTTTATTACTGTAAGCAACGCTCTGACGAATCTGATCATACACACGACCGGTACTGAAATTGGCGAAAGTAGTAGTGTAGGGAATCTTACCACCAATGGTCATACCGGCAGCAATACCAATCATATTGGCTTCGGCAATACCTACTTGTACGAACCTGTTAGGGAAATCTTTGATAAAAGGGCCCAGTTTCAAAGAACCGGCAAGGTCGGCAGTGAGTACCACCACATTTTCATTCTCCTTCCCAATTTCATAAATCCCTTCACCAAAACCACCACGGGTTTCTTTTTCGTTCAATACCTGAATGTCTTTAAGTTTCATACGAGCGTAATGTTTTATTGGTGATGCAAAGAAAGGGGATATTAATTTGAAAATTTGAAAATTTGGTAATTTGAAAATGAGAGTGGTTGCATTAGTAGGCTTTCTGCTACTTTCGGTAACCTTCTTTCATTTTCGAATTTAAAAATTTGGTAATTTGAAAATGAGGGTGATTGAATTGGTAGGCTTTCTGCTACTTTCGGTAACCTTCTTTCATTTTCGAATTTGAAAATGAGAGTGATTGCATTAGTAAGCTTTCCACAACTTTCCGCAACCTTCTTCCATTTTCAAATTTTCAAATTCCCAAATTTTCAAATTACCCCCTATCCTTCAAAGCTACTATAGAAGTACGGCGTTTTGGCTTCGAATTCGGCGCTGCATGTGTCTACCATTTTGTAGACGCGGGTAATGCCGAGGGCCTTGCGTTTTTCGTATACGTCCTCATCGGTTGTGTCGCCATGCAGGATCTTGGCGATCTGTGCATCGCTAAAGCCATTTTTCTTGGCTTCTTTCAACAATTCAACGGGAATGGTATCGAGTGCGTATTTGGCAATTTCGTTCTCTAATACACATAATTGCTGGATTTGGTAAATGAACCAGCGGTCAATACCTGTTGCTTGTGCAATAGATTTTACGGTCGATCCCTGCATGAGGGCATCTTTGATGCGGAATATCCTGTCCCATTTCGGGGTCTTGATATATTCTACCAGCTCTTCACTCTTCATGAGGCTTTTACCATAGTAACCCAGTCCTACCGCTTCATTTTCCAGGCTCTGACAGGCTTTTTGTATGGCTTCGGTAAAGCTGCGGCCGATGGCCATTACTTCACCTACACTCTTCATTTGTAAGCCAAGGGTATCATTGGCGCCTTTGAATTTATCGAAGTTCCAGCGGGGAACTTTTACGATAACATAGTCGAGGGCGGGTTCAAAATAGGCAGAAGTGGTTTTGGTGATCTGGTTTTGGAGTTCATCCAGTGAATAACCAATAGCCAGTTTTGCGGCGATCTTGGCAATGGGATACCCCGTTGCTTTTGAGGCCAGCGCTGAAGAACGACTTACGCGTGGGTTAATCTCAACCGCGATTAGCTCTTCTGTTTCGGGATTCAGGGCAAACTGTACGTTACAACCACCAGAGAAATTACCCAGTGAACGCATCATGAGCATAGCCTTATTGCGCATTTCCTGAAAAGCAGTATCGCTCAGGGTCATGGCAGGGGCAACGGTAATAGAGTCGCCGGTGTGAACACCCATGGGATCGAGGTTCTCCACCGTACAAATGATCACCACATTATCATTCTGATCGCGCAATAATTCCAATTCATATTCTTTCCAACCCAGAACCGCCTTTTCTACCAGCACTTCATGGATGGGTGAGGCTTTAAGACCACGTTCGAGGGCTGCATCCAGGTCTTCTTTACTGTGTACAAAGCCACCGCCTGTACCACCCAGTGTAAATGAAGGACGAATTACCAGTGGGAAACCAATTTCCTGGGCGAATTCCTTTCCCTCCAGGAAACTATTGGCCACACGGCTGGGGGCAACAGCCATTCCAATCTTCACCATCAGCTGACGGAATTTCTCCCTGTCTTCGGCAGTGTCGATCGCGGCCACATCAACCCCAATCATTCTTACACCATATTGCTCCCAGATACCCAATTCATCCGCTTCCTTACACAGGTTCAATGCTGTTTGTCCGCCCATGGTAGGCAGTACGGCATCGATCTGGTTTTCTTTCAGGATCTGTTCTATACTATCAACGTTCAGGGGCAGGAGATATACTTTATCGGCCATCATGGGGTCGGTCATGATGGTAGCGGGATTGCTGTTGATGAGGATCACTTTGATACCCTCTTCACGCAGGCTCCTCGCAGCCTGAGAACCTGAATAATCGAACTCGCAAGCCTGTCCGATAATAATGGGACCAGAACCTACAATCAATACTGTCTTAATGGATGAATCTTTCGGCATGGGTACAAAAAAATAAATTGTGCAAATGTAAGGAAGGAACGCTTACCGTAACATTATTTTTTACTGCTTGGTTGAATCTTCTGTGCTTCTTTATTAATTAATATCTGCCTATGTTATCTCTAAGCAAACAAAATGTTCAAGAAACCTGAAACCCTAAGGGGCAAAGGATTATACTAATGGTTGTTAGTTGCATCGCGAAGATTAACTTCGCCAAAAATTCATAGCATGGCAAGCGTACAGGAAGGCAAAAAAGCACCCGCATTCAAGGGTGTTGACCAGGATGGGAATGCAATTTCCCTGAGTGATTTTAAAGGGAAGAAAGTAGTTCTCTATTTCTATCCACATGATAATACCCCAACTTGCACAGAGCAGGCCTGCAACCTGCGAGACAATTTTGGTTTACTGCAGGCCAACGGCTTCCAGGTAATCGGGGTAAGCAGTGATGATGTAAAGAGCCATAAAAAATTCGAGACCAAACATAAACTGCCCTTTCCCCTCATCGCCGATGTGGATCTCAAAATTCATGAAAAATATGGGGTTTGGCAGTTAAAGAAGTTCATGGGACGTGAATTCATGGGTACCATTCGCACAACATTCCTGATCGATGAGGAAGGCAAGGTGAAACGTATCATACAAAAGCCCGTATCGAAGAAGCATGCAGAGGAAGTGCTGGAAGCTTGGGGCAAATAAAACATAAGCGCACCAAAAATAGAAAGGAACAAATTGGACAAAACCCATAGCACAAGATGCTACTGTCTATCATTTCAGTAACCCTTTGTGCCCTTCTTCATCCTTGGTGCTCTTTGTGTTTCTCCCTAAAACCCACCCTCAAAAAATTGTATCTTCCCTACATGAAACGATCCCTCATCTTATTCCTCCTAACCTTAACCACCCTCCACCTCTCTGCCCAAAAAGTAGACAAGACCCTGGAGAAAAAGGTAAGGGAACTCATCACCGGTTTTAATGGGGAAATCGGCATTTACCTGCACAATCTCCGCAATAATAAAGTGGTAACCATTAATGCCGATTCCAGTTTCCCAACGGCCAGTATTGTTAAAGTACCCATTCTGATCGGTATCATGGATAAGATGAATAAGGGTGAACTCAACTATCATCAATCGCTTACCTATAAAGATTCGCTGTTGTATGAAGGCGTGGATATACTCGGCTCTTTCAAAAACAATGAAAAGATTGAACTGAGTAAAGTCCTCATGCTTATGCTAACGACGAGTGATAATACTGCTAGCTTGTGGTTGCAGGGTTTAGCAGGAACAGGAACACGAATTAATCAATTAATGGATAGTTTGGGGTATACTGCTACCCGTGTAAATAGTAGAACACCTGGCAGAGAGGAAAATAGAAAACAATTTGGTTGGGGACAAACCACGCCGCGAGATATGGCCCGGATTTTTCATGATATGAGTCGTAGCACCCTGCTGGGTGATAGTACGAGCAATCGCATGTTGAAATTGTTATCGCGAAACTACTGGGATGAGGAAGCTTTGTCGCAAATACCTGCCGGTATTTTTGTAGCCAGTAAGAACGGTGCTGTTGATGCCAGCAGAAGTGAAGTGATTTATGTGAATGGTCCGGGGGTATCTTATATCTTTTCAGTATTCACCAAGAATAATGCAGACAAAAGCTGGGGTGATAAAAATGAAGCCTGGGTGCTGACAAAAAAATTATCTCAGCTTGTTTGGAATCATTTCAAACAGTAAATCAAAAAGGGTTAGCTGAAGATGATATAAGTGATCCAGCTCATGAAATAGGCCAGGGCTGTCATATAGCCTAATTGGAAGAGAGGCCATTTCCAGCTGCGGGTTTCGCGTTTTACAATGGCTAATGTGCTCATACACTGCATGGCCAGCACATAGAATACCATCAATGATAAGGCGGCGGCCAGTGTATATACTTTAGCCCCATTGGGGTGTTTGGCCGATTGCAGTTTTTCGCGAAGTGAGCTGTCATCATCTTCTTCAACACTATATAAGGTGGCCATCGTTCCTACAAATACCTCACGTGCAGCAAAGGAAGTAATGAGCGCAATACCAATTTTCCAGTCATAGCCCAGTGGTTCAATAGCTGGTTCAATAGCTTTACCCAACACGCCGGCATAGGAGTTTTGCAGTTTTTCGGTAGAAAGATGGCGTTGCAGCGAATCGGCTTTATCGGGCATTTGCTGCATGAGGGTTGTATATTTCGCCTCTGTATCTGCCATGCGGTTACCTGGTCCGAAATTGCTGAGGAACCAAAGCAGCAAACTGATTACCATGATTACTTTACCGGCATCGGTTACGAATATCCGTGCCTTTTCGATCATATTGATGCCTACATTTTTCCAGCGGGGTGCGCGGTAAATGGGCAATTCGAGTATGAAGAAGCTCTTTTCCTTGATGTTGATGAACCACTTCATCACATAACTCACGATCAGTGCCATCACTACCCCCAGCAGGTACATGGCCATCATAACCAGTCCTTGTAAACTGAGGAAGCCAAAATAATACCGGTCGTCGATCACCAAGGAAATCAGGATAATGAATACAGGTAAACGTGCGCTGCAGCTCATCAGTGGTGTTACCAGTATGGTGAGCAGTCGTTCCTTTTTATTCTCAATGCTGCGGGCACTCATGATGGCGGGTACTGCACAGGCAAAACCACTTACCATGGGCATTACACTCTTTCCGTTGAGGCCTACTTTGCGCATGAGCCTGTCGCTGAGGAAGCTAATGCGTGCCATGTAACCGGTATCTTCCAAAATGGTGATGAGGCCAAACAGGATCATGATTTGCGGAACGAAAACCAGGATTCCACTCAAACCTGCTACCAGTCCGTTAATAATAAGGTCGCTCCACCATACTTCCGGCAGGCTACTGCCCAGCCAGCCACTCACTTCGGCGAAGCCCCACTCTATAGCGTCCATGGGATAAACAGCCAGCCAGAAAATACTTTGGAAAAGTAAGAATAACACCGACAACAGGATCAGGTAACCCCAGGTGGGATGTAATAATATATTATCCAGCTTATCGGTAAACAGTTTTTTCTCCAATGGCCCAGGTTCGATCACGTTTTGCTGCATGATTTGACGAATGCGCGAATAGCGCTGCATGATCTCCTCAGCCTGGGTTTTAGTAGGGTTGAATTTGTGTTCCAGTTCAATGGATTCAATAACCTTTTGCATTTGTGTACCCAGCGGAAATTCCTCATGGTTAATGAGGTAATGCACAGCGGCGTAGTCGCTCAGGCTATTATCGAGTTGCTGAACTGCAGAAATGGCTTCTGGAGCAAGTTTGCGTGTATCAATAAAATCGCGGCTGCTATTGGTATGTTCAGTACGGGCCACCTGGGCCAGTACTTTCTTAAGTTCAGATAAACCTTTATTCTTTCTTGGGTTTACAGCCACCACCGGAATTCCCAGTTCGGCTTCCAATCCGCTGATATCGATGCGGATTCCTTTTTTGGTGGCAATATCATTCATAGTGAGCGCCATCACCACGGGAATCTTCAGATCAATAATCTGGCTGCAAAAAAGGAGGTTACGTTTGAGGTTGCTGGCATCGGCCACGAGTAGTACCACATCGGCCCTGATTTCCTCATCGGCATTCATGAGTACTTTATAAGCCACCCATTCATCGGCACGACGTGGATACAGGCTGTAGGTGCCCGGGAGATCGATTAATGAAGCGTTGGTACGCTCATCCAGCGACAGGCTACCGGTTTTTTTATCAACCGTAACTCCGGGAAAGTTGCCCACTTTTTGATTCAGTCCCGTAAGACTGTTAAAAAGGGAACTTTTCCCGCTATTGGGGTTACCCACCAGGGCAATATGGATGTTCTTCTGACTCAAATGTTTGCAAATGTAGGGGCTGAAGGTGGGTGCTACTTACGAGATTGGGAACAGAATGGCAGAACGCTACCCTATAAAGATACAAAAAATCCCCCAAACCCCCTTCGTGCCCCCTTTGTGTACTTGGTGTGGTTTCAATTCTGCTCGCACTATCTGCATGCCTGCAAAATGTCGAAGAGAATTGAAACCACACCAAGTACACAAAGGGGGCACGAAGGGGGAGGAAATTGCTGGTGCCTTCGTACTTTTGCCGCGAAGAAAACACTGTATGAAAAAGATCCTGCTGCTCCTGTTGTTGATTCCTGTTCTTTCCTGGTCTCAAAGTAAGCGTAAGAAGCGTATTGCCGAAGAAAAAGCCAATGCAACGCTGATAGCCAACCTTCAAAAGCATGTACAATACCTGGCTAGCGATGAACTTGAAGGCAGGCTTACCGGAAGTAAGGGGGAAGAACTGGCACGTCAATACCTGATTGCCAGGTACCAGGAATTGGGCATTACACCAGCAGGTACCAATGGATATGTGCAATCCTTCGAGATTAATGAAGGCAAACAAATTGATGCTGCCACGTTCCTGCGTGTAGGTGAACAAACCCTGAGTTTGCGTCAGCATTATTTTCCACTCGCTTTTAGTGCTGTTGGTGTTGTAAAAGGTAAGCAGGCCATGATCCTGACTGAAAAGGGTCAGCCCTGGTTCATGGATTTGAAAGAGGTATTGGAAGAACAAAAGAATAATCCGCATTTTGATGTGGAGCAAGCTATCAAGGAACAGGTGAAAACTGTTAAGGCCAAGGGAGCTACCGCTCTTTTCGTGTACAACACTTCAGGTATTACAGATAATGTACAGTTCAATAAAAATGATAAGTCTGAGCCGGTATCCATTCCCGTTATCTACCTCACCAAAGTTGGACAACAACAATATTTTGGCGATGAGGAAGCCAGTCAGGATATATCCCTGAATATTTCTTTATCAGAAAAAAAGAGAACTGGGTATAATGTTGTGGGCTTCATCAATAACAATGCGCCTCAAACCATTGTATTAGGTGCTCACTATGATCATTTGGGATATGGAGAAGATAAAACTGCGCTTGATACTATCCATGCTGTTCACAACGGTGCCGATGATAATGCCAGCGGAACTGCGGCCTTACTGGAATTGGCCAGACTTTTAAAGGAAAAATCTCCGGTACAACACAATTATCTTTTCATCCATTTCTCTGGTGAGGAATTGGGGTTATTGGGTAGTAAGTATTGGTTAGAACATCCCAGCATAAAGCTGGATGTAAATGCCATGATTAATATGGATATGGTGGGTCGCTATGATACCTCACATAAACTCACCGTAGGTGGTTATGGTACATCGCCTGTTTGGGCCGATGTGTGGAAGCAAATCAAAACGCCGCTTATTACCAAATTCGATAGTACTGGCAGTGGCCCCAGTGATCATGCCAGCTTTTACAGGGCCAATATCCCTGTTCAATTCTTCTTTACCGGCAGTCATCCCGATTATCATAAAGCAACCGATGATGCCGATAAGATCAACTACGAGGCACAACGTGAGATAGTAAAGATCATCTATGAAATCATGAACCAACTGGCGCCCAAGGGCAAGCTGGCCTTCCTTAAAACAACGGAACCACAAATGGGCGGTGCGCGTAGCTTTAAAGTTACCCTGGGTGTGATACCAGACTATGGCTACACCGGAACCGGTGTTCGGATTGATGGGGTGAGCCCCGGTAAACTGGCTGAAAAGGTAGGTTTGCAGGCGGGCGATGTGCTGCTGCAGCTGGGATCCTTTAAATTTGTGGATGTAATGAGCTATATGCAAGCACTTGGTAAACTGAACAAGGGCGATAAGGTTAAACTCATCATCAGGCGGGGAGCAGAGGAAAAGACATTCGATGTAGAGCTTTGATCACCATAAACCGGTATTGATGGCAACCACCAAACTAAGGCTGAACATTGAGGAATTGAACGAAGACTTCTTCGACGATACCCGATTACTGGGCATAACCGCTCCGGTAAAGAGTTATCAGCTTTGTTTGCAGCTCAATAACTTATTGGGGTATCAATTCCGGCTCAATCCTACTTTGGAGATACATTTAAGGAAGAAGGAGCGCAGTTATTATTTCAATATTTACGAATCGAAGGAGCCGAATAGTTTTTTGTCGCATTACCTGTATCATAACCAGTTCGATGGTGAATACCTGCTACCGGAATTCAAACACATGGATTTTTTATGGCTAATGAAGGGCGATTTGGTGGATGATGAAAAGTGTAACTGGATTAAACAGGCCGTTCGTTCCCTCTCCGGTGTTCAACTCGTAGCCGAACTCACCAACGAGCAGATCAAAAACAAAGGCAACATGGTATTCTAACCCCCTTCGTGCCCTCCTTTGTGTACTTGGTGTCCTTTGTGGTTTGAATTTTCTTTGACATTCTGCAAGCCTGCAGATAATGAAGGCAGATTTGAAACCACAAAGGACACCAAGTACACAAAGGAGGGCACGAAGGGGTGGGCGATTTAATCTTTAAAATTATATTTATGTGGATAGAAGAGAATGATCAGCTATACCAGAAGTTTCAGTTCCGTAACTTCTCCGAAGCTTTCGCCTTCATGACTCGTGTAGCCCTCGAAGCCGAAAAAATGGATCACCACCCCCGTTGGACCAATGTCTGGAACACCGTCGAAATCTGGCTCACCACCCACGATGCCGGCAATAAGGTAACGGAGAAGGATAGGGAGTTGGCGGGAAGGATTGAAAATTTGAAAATTTGAAAATTTGGAAATTTGAAAATGGAAGAAGGGTTGTAGAAATAGGTAGTGACAAACAAATTTCAATCACCCCCATTTCCAAATTTCCAAATTTCCAAATTTTCAAATTACCCACTCCACCCCCCCCACTTCCCACACTTCCTGATCGGTAACAAGCTGGCCCTGGGGGTTTACTGCTTTGATGGTGCGGGAGAAGCGGGTGTTGTTTTTTTTGAGTTGTACCTGTTCGTTGCGTTTGAAGAGGAGTTGGTTGTATTGGGAGAGGAGATGGTTGAAGCCTTGTTGGTGTAATTCCTCTAATCTTTTGGCTATACAGGTGCAGAGTTCCCTGGATAATTGAATAGGTGCATGGTCTTTACCTGTAATTTGTTTGAGGGATACGGGGCGGTTAATGCCTTCTCCAAAGTTCACCTGGTTGATATTTATCCCGATTCCAACCACAGCCCAGGTCCATTCCTGTCCTTTTAGCTGATTTTCTATTAAAATGCCTCCTGCCTTTCTGTCACGCCAGTAAATATCATTTGGCCATTTGATGCAGGTTTCATCACCGGCGTAGCGGCTGAATAGGTCAAATGTAGCCAGTGCTACCGCAACGCTGAGGTGAAATTGCTGGTGCAGAGCCAGTGGATAAGGCTTCAGGATCAGTGACATGATGATATTTTGCCCCGGCTCCGTAAACCACTGTTTTCCATGTTGACCCTTACCTGCTACTTGTTCATGGGCAAAAAATACCGAACCATGAGCCGCCAAATTGTGTTGAATATGGGTCATGGCATGGATGTTGGTACTATCCGTTACGGTTAATTCCATGAACGGTTGTCCGATTGCCGTATAATAGGTGTGTGATGACAAAGAATTACTATTTTTGACGAAGTTACCACCAGAAGGGGACATCATCCATGGTTTGGATGGCTGCTCATTCACAAAACCGGGATGCCGGCAAGTATTTTTAATTTCTAAAGAGATCTATTATTGGAACCACTTTCTGTTTTGCAAGACCGCCCAAAACGTTCAATAACCAGGCTGAACCGTAATTCTAAGTTATTCAAGACCATTATTAAGGCCATTCAGGATAAAAAAGGAGAATCGATTGTTAGCCTTGATCTGCGTAAGATCACCGAGGCCGCAGCCGATTTTTTCGTTGTTTGTCAGGCCGCCAGTACCACACAGGTAAAAGCTATTTGTGATGAAGTGGAGCGCCAGGTAAAGGATGTATGCGGTGAAGCGCCTTATAAACATGAGGGCAGGCAGGCTTTACAGTGGGTTCTGATCGACTATGTGAATATTGTGGTACATGTAATGCATCCGGAAGCACGTAACTTCTACAAACTGGAAGAAATGTGGAGTGATGCAGAGAGCCAAATGCATGAATAATTGTTAAAAAGTTAGGGGATGCTGAATATTAGGCCTCCTCAAACGTTATTTACGATAGGAATCTGAACTGACAAGATGTTAGAGGATAACAAGCAATCGAAAAAATCTATGGAAAAAGGAGAAGGCCAACGCAAAGGGCCAAAATTCAATATTTACTGGGTATATGGAATCATTGCCGTGGTGCTGCTGTTGGCACAGGTTATGAATTTCTCGCCCGAACTGAAACCCATTACTGAAAAAACATTCCGTGATGAGATCCTCCTGAAAGGGGATGTGCTGAAACTGGACCTTGTAAAGAATAAGGAGCAGGTGCATGTATACATCAAACCCGAAAGTATCGGGAAGGAGTTTTACACTAAGAAGTTTAATAACAAACTCACGCCAGATCGGGTAAAGGGTGCTCCCTTATTCATGTTCGAAGTGGTAGACTGGAAAACTTTCGAAGAAAGACTCGGTCAATTCTGCAAGGATAATAATATTCCTGAAGTACCCATGAGCGTGGTAACCCCACCTGAATGGATCGGTCCATTGATGAATACCGTATTTACCATTCTGATCATTATAGTGGTTTGGATACTGCTCATGCGTAAAATGGGAGGTCCTGCAGGTGGCTCAGGTCCTGGTGGTATTTTCAATATTGGAAAATCCAAAGCAACCCTTTTCGATAAAGGTTCTAAAGTGACCATCACATTTGCAGATGTAGCCGGATTGGATGAAGCCAAGGTAGAAGTAATGGAAATCGTTGATTTCCTGAAAAATCCTAAAAAGTATACATCTCTGGGTGGTAAAATTCCCAAAGGTGCTTTACTGGTAGGCCCTCCGGGTACTGGTAAAACCCTTTTGGCCAAAGCCATGGCCGGGGAAGCGCAGGTGCCGTTCTTTAGTTTGAGTGGTAGTGATTTTGTGGAGATGTTTGTTGGGGTGGGTGCCAGCCGTGTACGTGACCTGTTTAAGCAAGCACGTGAAAAAGCACCCTGTATCATCTTTATCGATGAGATTGATGCTATTGGTCGTGCCCGCGGTCGCAATGCCATCATGAGTAATGATGAGCGTGAAAATACCCTGAACCAGTTACTCGTAGAAATGGATGGGTTTGGTGGAGATACCGGAATCATTATCCTGGCTGCTACCAACCGACCCGATGTATTGGATAGCGCATTACTGCGACCCGGTCGTTTCGATCGTCAGATTTCTATTGATCGTCCGGATGTAAAAGGAAGGGAAGCTATCTTTAAAGTACACCTAGGACCAATCAAAGTATCTGAAACACTCGATTTACATAAACTGGCAGAACAAACACCAGGTTTTGCAGGTGCTGATATTGCCAACGTGTGTAATGAAGCTGCCCTGATTGCTGCGAGAAAGAACAAGGATTCTGTAGACATGAGCGATTTCCAGGATGCGATTGATCGTGTGATTGGCGGATTGGAAAAGAAAAATAAGATCATTGCTCCACACGAAAAAGAAGTGATCGCTTACCACGAAGCCGGACATGCTGTATGTGGATGGTTCCTGGAACATGCTTATCCGCTGTTGAAGGTAACCATTGTACCACGTGGTACCGCTGCACTCGGCTATGCACAGTACACGCCTACAGAACAATACCTCTATACCACCGACCAGCTGATGGATCAGATTTGTATGACACTGGGTGGGCGCGCTGCTGAACAGATTTTCTTCGGAAAAATATCTACCGGCGCAGCCAATGATCTTCAGCAAATTACCAGAATGGCTTACAGCATGGTAACGGCCTATGGTATGAATAAAAAAGTAGGTAATGTAAGCTTCTACGATCCTTCACAGGAAAATACCTTTACCAAACCCTTCAGTGAGGAAACTGGTAAAATCATTGATGAAGAAGTGAGAGGTATTATTGATGAAGCATACCAGCGCACTATTGAACTGCTGAGCGAGAAGCGTGAAGCAGTAGAAAAACTGGCAAAAGAACTGCTCTCTAAAGAAGTGTTACATAAGAGTGATGTAGAAACACTGATTGGTAAACGTCCGTTCGAAGAAAAGAAGATTCTGGAAGTTGAAGGAGAGATCGGCGCGCCAACAGATGAAGCTGCAATTGTGATCAACAGTAACCTGAATAGCGAAGAACAAAACAATGGCTGATCAATCAAGAGATAAGATATTGTTGAAAATAAAGCAGGCACTGGCTACACCAGTGCCTGCTCCCTTTCCCCAGGCACCAACCGGAACAGACGTGTTTGCGACGCCACAGGAAAAGGACCTCGAAATACTTTTCGCCCAGCAATTCACCAAACTGCAGGGAAAATTTGCTTTTTGTGAGTCTGAAAAGGAACTGGCATCACAACTGAATATGCTGTTTATTCAGCGCAACTGGAATGCATTGTATTGCAGGGAAGAAGAGTTGAGGTTAACACTTGAAACCGCAGGCTTCAGGGCTATGACGGCCACCGAACTTGATTCTTGCGATGCTGCTATTACTTCCTGCGAATACCTGGTGGCGAGAACAGGCAGTATGTTACTTTCCAGTGCACAGCAAAGCGGCCGCACTGTTAGTGTGTATGCGCCCATCCATATTTGTATTGCATACACCGATCAACTGGTGTATGATACTGCTGATGGATTGGAGCGGCTACGGATAGAGTACGGACAGGAATTTCCCTCCTTTGTTACCCTGGCTACAGGGCCCAGTCGTACAGCCGATATTGAAAAGACACTGGTAGTTGGTGTTCACGGTCCTAAAGAAGTGTTTTGTTTTCTGGTTCAGAGAAATTGATATAAAAGATTGCAGCCATGCCCCAACAAACCATATTACCGCTTTTTGTTTATGGCTCCTTAAGAAGTGGCTTTCAACACCCTGCCTATGCATATATCAGCCGGTATTTTACATTGGTGGGTAAGGCAAAAGTGAAAGGACAACTCTACGACATGGGCGAGTACCCGGCGGCTATTGCCGGTGATGCCGAACAATTAATTGTTGGCGAATTGTATCAGATTAAAGATCCCGCCGAATTTTCATGGGCTATAGCTCAATTGGATGATTACGAGGGAATCTTTCCCGAGCCAGGTGAAACAGCCCTTTACAAACGCGAAGAAACCATGGTTGTAATGGATGAGAATGGCCAGCAGGAAAAGGCCTGGATCTATTGGTACAATGGATCGGTAGAAGGATACCCGCATATAGCTTGTGGCGATTTGCTGGAATATATTGAGCAAAAGAAAAAAGCCTGATCGTTTTCATCTTTATGTCCACACAGGAAATTACCATAACACCCCAACAGAAGATTTACTTTTTATCCGATTTTCATCTTGGTGCACCCAACCATGCCGATAGCTTGAAAAGAGAGAAGAAAGTAGTGTCGTTTCTCGATAGCATCAAAGCCGATGCTGCTATCATTTTTATCGTGGGCGATATCTTCGATTTCTGGTATGAATACAGAAAGGTAGTACCCAAAGGATATGTTCGCTTATTAGGCAAACTTGCTGAGCTCACAGATATGGGCATTGATATCAGGGTCTTTGTGGGTAATCATGATATGTGGATGAGTGGCTATTTTGAACAGGAATTAAATATCCCGGTATACCATCACCCACAACAGTATTCCTGGAATGGAAAAAAATTCTACATCGCACATGGTGATGGACTTGGCCCTGGCGACCATGGATACAAATTCTTGAAAAAGATTTTTCGCAATCCGCTTTGTCGCTGGTTATTCGGACAGCTGCATCCAACCTGGGGAATAGGACTGGCCAATTATTTCAGTAGAAAAAGCCGGGAAAAGACCGGTACTGCCGATGAGCAATTCATGGGTGAGGATAAGGAATGGCTCATCATTTACAGTAAGGAACTGATACAACAGGAGCCATATGATTATCTGATCTTCGGGCACAGACACTACCCTATTGACCTCCCGCTGAATGCCAGGAGCAGATACATTAACCTGGGCGATTGGATCCGCAACTTTACTTATGCCAGTTTTGATGGCAACGACATGCAGTTGCATCACTGGGAAGGACCTAATTCGTAACTTGCAGCCATGGAAAAAT
>VFQP010001209.1_pt1 | contig 36298 bp, 56 predicted proteins | sample 3512351 | NCBI WGS metagenome assembly VFQP01 (sample SAMN10412372, study PRJNA504923) | tailings metagenome | isolation source: Relicate 1 Philex TSF1 revegetated site | place: Philippines: Tuba, Benguet | collected 2017-08-29
CGCACGCAATTCGTTGACCAAATTTTTGACCGTGTTTGCGTCACCTGTGTTTGTGTGGGTTGGTTGATGAACGGCATCCAAACACACTCACTGCAACATGATAACCAAGCATTCCTACGCTTCTCTCTTCCACATTCACATACATCATCATCATAATACCAATCATTACACATCACCATTACACATCATCACACACATACCTTCACCAGTAGCATTATACCAGGCATCATCAAACCAGGGGCTCCCATATTGTTTAAAGGGGTTGCGAAAGCTGAATATCCACTTACTTGGCCATGTCTTGTCAGGTGCTGATTCTAGGTGATCACACAGGGCAGCACGATCCTGTGTGGGTGGGGTGGGTGGGGGGGCATGGGGTATGGTGGGGTGATGTGTAGTGTATGTAAACAGGTGTGCATGTGTGTATGTGTATGTCTATGCACAAGCATAGGATGCTTGGTAGTGAAACCCACAACATGGAATGTTAACAGTGACACACCTACACATATGTCCTTGCCCTACCACACATACACCATTGCCATACAACCACAAATACTCTACCACCACCACCATCACACATCACTACCACAAAACAACACATACACCACATCACCGTCCCACCTTGGGTGCATATGCTTTGGCGCTGCTATACGCACTCTCCACATCAGGCAAACTAATGGTCCCCCTACGTTCAGCTGATAGCGATTGTTCTGGCTCCACCACTGTTTGCTTGTACCACCCATTGAGCTGCCCCCATACGTATTGAGGGGCATACTTGCGAGCCATAGCTGCTTCTCTGTGGGGGGGGGGGGGGGGTGTGTATGGTGGGGGTACATGGTCAACGCATGTGTGGTACACAAGTCTGACCAATCAAAACAACGCATACATATGTGTACATACCACACAAATACAGACAACACAGACAACACACAACACAGTACACCAGACACCAAATAACCATACACCCCCACATACTCATGTTTCCTTTTCCCCCCCCCCACCCCCCGTTTTGGTTGTGGGGCCCTCGTTGCCACACTGGATGGCAGGCTGTCCACTGCTGATGAAAGGAGAGGGGAGGCGTCTGTGGTGGTGGTGGTGGGGGTGCTTGCGGTGGTGGGGGCGCCAGTGGTGCGATCCAGTCGAAGTTGTTCCATGTTGAGAATGACTGGTGGTGATTGGAAACCTGTTTGGGGGTGAAGCGGGGGAGAGGTTTTTTGGGGGGGTACATGTGTGTGTTTGCATGGCTGTTTGTATGGGTGTATGTTTTAGGTGTGTATGTATATGTTGAGGTGTATACATGCTCCTGTGTATACACTGCCACTCCTTCACACCCACCCACCCACATATACAGAAGAAATACGTACTATTCACACCACATTGTACAATACACCACACACACACACACAAATGCACCCCATACTCTTGTATTTCTCAGCAGTAAACCACACGCGTGTGTATGCATACATCAACAACATGTCTGCTGCTGCTGTGTGTGCTGCTGCTGCAAGTGATTTGTTGCCATTGGCACACTCAACTGCTTGTTCTCTCAACACATCTGCCAGGCCACGAAGACGGGCACGAGCATCCTATACATGTGTGTGTTGGTGTGAGTTTGGGTGTGTGTGTGTGTGTGGGGGGTGTATCCATGCATATGTAACGGTGTACACGCACGCACTTGTGTCTCATACACACAAAATCTTTCTCTCTCTCTCTCTCTCTCTCTCTCTCTCTCTCTTTCTTCTCAACATATCCAACCCCACCTCCACCTCCACGCAACATATCCAACCCCACCCACCCACCCACCCACCCACCCACCCACACCCCCTACCTCAAATGACCCCGCTGGTTGCCGCACCACCTCTGCAACCCTCTTCAATGCAGGAAACACCTCCCCCTCCATATCCACCATTGCCCACAAACTCCCCACTCGACCCACCAACGAATCCTCCTCTGCACCCATCACGGCCTCACGCACCATGGCGTTCATGATGTTGTCGAGGGCAATTTTCACTCTGTTTTCGGCCAGTGCACCTGCTGCAGCAGTGAGGACACGCTTGGCAAGGGAGTAGGGGGCGTTCCACAGCAGGTGAAGGCAGGTGGCGTCATCGAGACGACGGAGGGGGCGGAGATCTGTGCCTGGGTGTGGGTGGAAGGGGTGGGTGGGTGGGTGGAAGGGGTTGGAGAGGTGGTGTGGGTACACAAGGTATGTGCATACGGTGTATAAAAACAACACATGTACATACACAAAACATGTACATTATGTACATTTAGCTTGCACTTGACATGGTAATACACACCCGTCCATGTACAAACCATCACCCCCAACATACCCCCATTACGTAAGCAATACTTTATCTTGTCCAATGTAATAACAACATTTGACAATCTATTCAGAGCCACACCCGCTGCCTCAATCTCCGCACCCCGTCGTGTGTATGGTTCATACAATGGCTGACGGGGGTTGGGTTTGACCAGCTCTTCCGGAAGCAACCGCAGTTCAAGTTCTGTCCACTGGAGAATGAGAGAGGTCCATTTTTCGAGCCAGGGTGGGATGCGCGTGCCTTGGTATGTAGAGCCCAGGGCAGATTCCTTGACACCATGACGCTGTTTTTTTATGTGTGTGTGTGTTTGGGGGGTGTTTTGTGAGGTTGGTGTGTGTTTCATGTGTGTGTTTGGGGGGTGTATTTGGTTGGAAGGAGTGCATGAGGATGACCACACACATACATGAAAAGAGACACAGAACAAAAACAACCACAACAACAATGAAACACAACCACACACAACATCACCACACCTCCAGTCTCTCCGTATCCTCTTCACTCAACGGCTGCTCACATGCTTGCAGCAGCAGGGCTTGTCGAGCAAGCATCTGATGGGTGTTGTTCAATACAGCAGTGAATGCCTTGCTGCCGGTAAACATGAGGAAGCTTCCTCGACACCTTCTACTACCTGGGGGGGGGGGGGTGAAAGAAAAGGGGGGGTTGGAGAGAGGGAGAGGGAGTGGATGGGTGGTGGTGAAAGGATGACAGGGGATAGGTGGTGATGAAAGAATGATAGTGGATGGGTGGTGAAAGAATGATAGCAGGTTACGTGATCATGAATGAATGGCACCACCAGCAGTGAAACAACAACACATCATCATTGCCAAATGATAGTACTCACCCCCCCCCCCTCATACAAAACAAACCCCCCGTACCACACAAGCATGTAGCAGCACGAAACTCCTTTTCCGACTCAGTCACAGCACTGTAATCAAACGTCAACTCCTCCCCCTCTTGTATGTGCCTCGTAGTGTACATCGCCACCGTCAGACGCCCATCTGCAGCCATCACCACTGCCTGACAATTAGGTTGACAGCTATGTGACATGCGGCTGCAAAACGAAGCCTTGTGTGCTGCCTCAATAAAGATACAATCATATCCCTTGCTATCGTCTTTAGGGCGCTCCAGGGTCATGTTGTAAAACTCAGGCAGCTCATCTTTTGTCACTTTTTTCACCACATCTTGTATCTCAAACCAACGCCAGGGTGTGTGGAGTTCTCCGAAATACTCGTCAAGGAGTGTGAGGGGTGGGAGGCCCCCTTTGCGGCAGCACTGCAAGCCCACACCCTTGGGGTGGAGGCGGAAATATGCATACCCCACTCTTTGCAGGCGGGTTTCGAGGGCAGTGGCAGCTGTGAGGCTGGGTGTGTCGTTGGTGGCCTGAGCAGTGGTTTTGACAACCTCAAGGGCTTTTGCAAGGTCCCATCCATCGTTGCCCTGGTGGTGTTTTTGGGGGGGAGGGGTGTAAGTGAGGTGTGTGTTTTTTGTGGGGGGGGGGGGGGAGTAAGTGGGGTGGGTCCCCATTATTCCACGTATCCTCCCTCATCACAAGACATTCATACAACACACATGACACCGCATCCCCACACCACACCACACCACTATACCACCACATCATACCAAGCCCAGTATGGCAGGCCCCAGCACCCGTTCACACCACATGGACACCTTTGCTTCCACATCTGCATTGACATTGGCAGCCTCATCTTTGGTCAACGCAGCGTTGACCGCAGCAAATGTGGGGCTGACAGGGACTGTCACATGATCACCGGTTGCTGTGTGTGGGTGTGTATATATGGGTGTGTGTATACATGTTGGGGTGTATATGTGTTGGTGTGTATATATGTCGGTGTGGGCATGTGGGTGGGTGGGCGTGGGAAGGGGTGCAATGCATACACACACACACAGGCACCTCATTATGTTGGTAAATCACTGTATACACCCTCACACACACACATACACCTACAAACACCCTCACATACACCCTCAAACACACATACACCCTCACACACACCTCGTGTTTCAGGTCCATGTGCAAGTGATGGTATAGCACTGATGCTGTGTGGTGTGTCTGGTGCATTGGGGTTGGTGGGGTCTTGTGGGGGTGCATTGATATGTTTGTACTGGGGCGCCACATAGCTGCCAAATGCACCACTCTCCAGTAGCGCTGTGTGTGTGTGTGTGTGTATGTGTGTGTGTGTTTTGGGGGGTAACAGGGATTTGGGTGGAGGGATGTGTGTGTGGAGGGGTGTGTATGGTTGTGCATCATGGTGAAAGAAAAGCAAGGGGAAACTGTATCCCAACGATCATGTACACTCCCCCCCCCCCCCCCCCATACCATCGTGAATATTTCGACGTGTATAGCAATCCATACCCCACGTATCAATTTCCCGCACATCCACACCCAATACACATGCTGTACGTGTCCCCACTGCCCTATTGAGGCACACACTAGGGTTGCATGTACATGTTTGGTCACATTCTGCATTACGAGCGAGACAAGGGCACTTGCTGTCAAAGGCCAGGCGCTCCACACTGTGTTGAGTGTGCGTGTGTGTGTGGTTGTTGGGGATGTGTGTGGTTGTTGGGTGGGAACGTGTGTTTGTAGCCGTAGCAGTGTGTTTGCAGTATACAAGTGCGTCTTTGTGTGTTGGAGGGTATGCATCAATGTGTGTCAACATATACAGTGTTCTCAACCCATGACACACCCTATCACCAGCACACCCTATCACCAGCACACCCTATCACCAGCACACCCTACCATCAACCCAAAAACCCACACACCTAAACGTTCCCATGTCATCATGTGTGCCACACCCCTCCCCCTGACATCCACCACGTTTGTCTGTTTGCAGTTTCCATCGTAATGTGTCTGCCTCTTCACATAACTCATACTCTGACAACCGTACATAGGGACTGTGTGTGTGTATGTATAAAAAGAGAGAGAGTGTGTGTTGGACAAGTACATACATCCCCCTCACCAACCACACCCACAACCAACCAACCACACCCACAACAAAACACCACCACCAACATCCCAACAACACAAACACCAACGCCCTCACCGTGCTGTGAAAGGCTCTTTACGCCAATGATTCACATGAAAAAACGCCTCCCTATTATTTTGTATACTCAACGGCAGCTGCCATGATGTGATAGGCATGGAAGGAATAGGCTCATCATCCATCACAATCACATCCACATCCCCACCACTGCCACTATGCAGTGCCTGCTGTGGCACCGTCACCCCTCCCGGGATGTGTTTTTTCTTCTCCAGTTTGACCACATGCAACTCCATGTTGTCCAGCTCAGCGTTGATAAGCTGCGCAAACTGTTGGGCCATGCCCTGTACTTTCCCCTTGCGCAAATCTGGCACTGTGTTCACATCAAAGCCCTCTACTGCATGGTTGCATATGTGGTCAATATCGGCTACGATGCCGTCAAACCATACGTATTTCCCTGCACGGAGCTTTTCGATAATAGGGTTGAAGTTGAGTGCGAGGTGGGTTTGGCAAAAGATTGCGGCTGGGGAGATGCGTATCTTATCCCATGCTGCGTCCAGGCGACCAGACACCTCCTGAGGGTGGGGGTGGGGGGAGGGGTGGGGGAAAGGGACCCAAGGGGGTGTGGGTGGGAGGGTTTGGGGGGAGACAAGGGGGTGTGCGCCGGAGGGGGTGGGGAAAGACAAGGGTATGTGGGGAGGGGTAGGGCATGGTGATGGTTGGTGGATAATGGATGTGCATGTGCATTGCACACAACCACACATCACACACACACATCACACACACACACACTCTTACCACTGCGTCTTGTTCAGCAGGCACAACCACCCTCGCAAGCAACTTGGCTACTGTGTCCTGCACCTTGACAGGCATGACATACTCCTCCACTGTCGCACCACCACTACCACCACTACCACCCCACCGCCCTCGACCACGTCCCCTCCCCCGGCCCCTCCCCCTCCCTCGGCCACGACCCCTGCCACGACCACCACTTGTGGCTTGATCAATCTGTATGTGAGGGGAGGTGGGAGGTGTGTAGTGTGAGGTTGTGAGGTGCTATACTTTTAGATACAGTGCACTCCTAATGTGTCTCCTGATGTATGATGTGTGATGATGTGTGCATATATGCAAAGTGTGCTGACACACACACAACAATTTAAATTATAAAAAAAAAGCCCACCTCCTCATCCTCTTCTACAAGTGCCGACTTTCGCTTTCGCCCACGTGTGGGTCTCTCCACTGCAACCACACCCCCTGCCTCTGCACCATCAGCACCACCCTTGAGAGGGCCATCGAGACACAGTGGCAACAGGTTGCGCACCATGTTGGGGGTTTGCAGGAAATTGGCGTCGGTCCATGGTACTGGTACTTCTGTGGAAGATGGGGTGATATGGTATGTGGATATGGTGTGATGGTATGGTGTGTGGATATGCGGGTGTGGATATGGTGTGTGGATGCGGGTGTGCATGCAGGTGTATGCATTTGGTGTATGTATGTGCAGGTGTATGTGTACGTGCAGGTGTATGTGTGTACAGGTATATATGTGCTCTTGCTTGGGGCACACACGCAAACACCACCACCATTTGCATAAAAAGCACCACCACTAGTAAAACCACAACAAACATCCAACAACCTGCTGGATGTGTACGCCCCATGGGATCCTTCCCGCACACAGTGGATAGTCGATGGAGCCCAATGTCAAGCAGGTTGCTCACCACTGTGGCATGCTGTTTGTTGGATGTCCCATACACAAGCAAACGGGCACAGCACATGGATTGAAAAGCACGCAGCAGCTCCTCACCAGTGTGCTGTGATGCTTCCAGCATGCTGTGGTTGATGTGATTGCGTGTTGTTGTTGTGGCTGTTTCTCAACACCGACCATCCAATGTGTACCTCAGCGTGGTGGAGAGTCCAGCACGAGTTTGCTCGCTGATTACAGCTGACAAAGCAGCATCTGCATGTATGGCAGTATCAAGAATGGATGCTGTGTCGAGAGCACGAAGCTCGGCAAAAATAGGTTGCACTTGTGATGTGGAGATGATGGTCGATGCTGGGGTTGCTACACCATTGCTGTATCCCAATGATGGAATACCATCTACTGCCATTTGATCTTGCGGTAGGAAGCATTTGTATGCAACACTACTCACGACCACGCCTGGGTTGTTGGGCACCATCTGAACAACAGTGTTGTGATGCGGTGCTGGTTGGGTCGTGTTTGCCATCGTCGTGGGAGTTTTAATCAATTGTTGACAACCACATAGTGTAGTAAATCTAGGCTAGTTTGCAACCATCATCATCAAAGAATCATAAGACCGGGTGGTACTTACGCCCAGGCCACTGGATTAAACCCAATTTGCAACCCATTCACCACCTTGTCATGCTGCCCTTGCTTCAATATCTGACAGAAATTTACCTCCAGACGCGCCGGACCAAACATCATAGATACCCCAGCACCCTGCGTACGATGGGGGGGTGCTGCATACAACAGGGACCACACACAAACACACACACACACACAAACACACACACACACGCACCATGGTCCATCGAAACGACTGCCCCATGCTCTGCAAACGCTGCCCCACTGATTGTGTCTGGCCAGCAAGTAGCTCAGAGGATCCCCCCTGCACAAACACCTGTCCGTTGACACCCAGATCCCGCAATGCCTTGAATGGCAGGGGGAATGAGTAGCGCCCAGTGACTGTTGCGTATGCATCGGCACCAATGGCATCACGTGTGCGCGTGTTGGCCTGGGGATGTGATTGAGGGGATGTGAGGGAGAAGATGTATGGGATGCGCAAAAGTGTATGATCAACATGCATATATGATCAACGTGTGCAGCATACACTCCCGAAATACACACAGACACCCCCAAACACTCACCGTATCTCCACGGGGCGTCCCCTCCCCAGCCCCCCCCGGCCGTCGCGCATCACTGGGCCCCACCCCCCGTATCGCAAACCCCCAAAAACTCCCCGGCCCACCAAGAAAAAATCGATCACTCACGGGTGTGGGAACATTCCATGGCTGCTTCCCTACTGCCCAGGGCGTCATGAGGCCCATCCGGAGGGTTCCCTCCAGCCAGCCCAGCTGGGGGGAGGAGAGGCCCTGCAGCCATGTGGCTTCTAGTTCCTGTTTGGCAAAGCGACCTGCGTTGCTGGAAAAGCCCAAGCCTGCTAGTTCTGTGGTGGACCTGGGTGTGTTGTGGGGAAGGGGTGGGTGCGTGGATGTGCGGGGGTGGGGGGGTGGGGGTGGATGTGTGGGGGTGTAGGTGTGTGTGGGGGTGTAGGTGTGTGGGGGGGTGGGGGTGGATTTGGTCACACATGTGTTGCGAACACAATCCCTTATTCCCCCACATCCCACACTGCGAAACAATACATTCGACATACCATACATACGATATACCATACATACGATATACCATACATGCAATACACCCCACCACATACTTGAAAAACACAGTCCCCTCTGCCCCCACTTCCCACACTTTGCGAAACACGTGTCGCAGGGAACTCTTCAGCGCATGTCCACACTGCTGAACCACTGCTGGGGATGCAAGCTTTGCAGGGGTGCGCACACGCCAGCCCAACTCATATTGGAATTCGTGTGTGTTGTCATGACTGTGTGTGTGGAGAGAGGATTGTGTGAGGATTGTATGGGGATTGTGTGTGGGTTGCGTGTGTGTAGAGAGAGGGCGGGGGTTGTGTGGGGGTTGTGAGTGGGGGGTTGTATACGACCATTGCTATATGTACAGAATGTATTGTAATGCACTGCATTATATCATAAGATTGCACAGCTGCAACCATCACACAGCTGCAACCATCACACAGCTGCAACCATCACACAGCTGCAACCATCACCTTTTGTATAAAGCACACACGCACCCCCCCCACACACACACTATCTTCACATCACCCCCCCTTATACACCCACACACTACCTTCACACCCCTCCATATACACATACACACTACCTTCACATCACCCCCCTTACACACCCTCACGCTACCTTCACATCACCCCCCCACACACACACGACCTTGACACACACACACACATCCACCCAAACACACCCACACACTACCTTGACACACCCCCACACTACCTTGATAGTCGCAGCAGGGCCCCCCTCAACAGTTCAGTATAGCTACTCTGTTGCTTCCAGTCATTATTGGTTTGCAACAGTGTGGCACCAGCATGCCAGGGGTGACCCCGTAACCACCTCTTATCCACTGCAAGTTGCATTTCACTGTGAGCATGCAGGCCCTGCTCTACTGTCCACTGTGGTGTGTTTGTAGTGTTTGTGGTTTTTGTGGTTTTTGTGGTGTTGTTTGTGGTGCGTTTGTGGTGTTCATGTTGTTTGTGTTGTACATGTTGTTTGTGCTGTCCATGTGGTGTTTCTTTCTTCTCTTATGTTGTACATGTTGCTGTACATTCTGATACGCAATACAATATACACTGCAAACAGTGTGCAACATTAAGTAGCAACAAACATACCCCACCCACCCCTCAAAATACATACCACACCCAACTACAAGCATACCACACCCACCCCTCAAAAAATACCGTGACACGTTCACCTTTGCCCATTGGGTTGCACAAGATGACTTGTCCCTGCACAGATGGCTCCATCCCTGTTGCAGTGGCATGTGTTAGGACATTGTACTGCAGCATTCTACTCTCTTCAACTTTGATAAACACGCGGCAGACATCCGGGGCATCCTGGGTGTGATGGGTTGATCGGTGGGATGTGTATGGGATTGGATGCGATAGGGGCTGTATGGGGCACCCACTTGCATGAAGTGCGGCCCCACTCCTACATGTGTCCCACATGACCAGCCACACTCATCTCAACAACACACACGATCTATCAAAATCAACCACACCTACCCCTGGCAGCAGCTCGACCTGTACAGCGCGAAAGATGCCCAAGTCCATGAGCTTGCTGTGCATCATTATTGCACTTTCTTGGAGCTGTTCTAGGTCTACAGCTTGCACCAATTGTGCTAGGAATGGATTGAGGGTTTCCAGTTTGGTGTAGTGCAAGCCCTTGACTTCCACAATTGGCTTTGCCCGGCATGGCTTGTTCTTTACTGCTAAATATGCTGAAGGACCATCCATCGTGTACAACGATGGTGATGATGGATCGGTTTGTGTGTTGTTAGAAGGGGTGTCGTTGTCATCAGGTTGACTGGCTGGTGGATCTGCTGATGGATCTGCATCCATTGTGATTCGATCTTGCTGTGTGGTTGGGTTGTATTGAATATGATGTTTGGATTGATACTGCAATGTTCTTGGGGAGGAATGTATGGGAACAGTGCTGTGTTGGTATGCAAAAAGAAAAACCTCTTCCATATGGCAAGCATCAACAGTGTGGGTGTCTCAGCTCAGGATGCGCGCGCACATACACGCTCCCTCACACCACTATCATCGCTTCATGAACAACACAACCAGCTGCCCTGCTGATTCAGGTCCCCCCTTGCGTTGTGTGAGAGGCCAGCGCTGTGCGTGGCCTTTGTATCAGTGGTGGTATTTACACGGTTGTATGGCCGTGATATATGGCAGTCTGACGTGCCGACACAGGTCTTATAACAACGAACTGCAGCAGTACCAAAAATGTTCACAATGTACACTTGAAAAATGAAACGACAGAAAATTATGCTTGAAAACTAATTATTATATAATAAGGGCTTGGAAGTGTGTATGTCCTACGGAGCGTCACTCTTGGTTGCAATACAGTCAATCATAACACATACACACACACACACACACACACACATTATTCCCTAGGCAATGGCGCTTGACGTCTGTATGGACTGAAAAAAGAAAAGGCTACTAGGTCTGTGCAGCCTAGTCTGTATGGTTATTTTCTGTGCGCCCTGCAGTTGTGTACATCACACGGGATCATCAACAGCGGTTACATGCAGTAGCACACCTGAGCATGGAGGAGCACGTGACATGTGAATCAGGGGCACCATTGTAATTGGGTGCCATTGTAACAGTCAATAAAGTCAACCATGCTTGTTGTTGTCAACCGTTGCTGGCAAGCATACTCGTTGTTGTCAATCACAATGCTGACATCACAAACCAGCACAACACACCAACAACACATGCATCCCCTCAACAACATGCAACCCCCTCACAACACATACAGGTTGTTGTTGATAACCGTCGCGCTGTTGCAGTCCCCAGAGCAATACACCTGAAGACAGTTTGCCTGCCACATGCCCTGCACTGGGGGTCTGTTGGTGCAGGTGCTGGGGGGTGGTATTGGAAGGGCAGTGGGCATGATGGACCAGTCGCGTAGGAGGTTCTGTGTGTGGGGAGGGGTGATGTGTGTGTGTGTGTGTGTGTGTGTGTGTATGTGTGTGTGTGTGTGTGTGTGTGTGTGTGTGTGTGTATGTGGAGATATGAATACATGGGGGATTGAGTATGGGCCGTGAGCATAGGGATCCATACAGCTAATTGTGGGGAGATTTGAGATAAGGGAATGTGGAGATTTGAAATGAGGGAATGTGGGGATTTATACCAGGGGGATATGTTGATACCCTACATACACACTATACCCACACACATTACACACCCACAAGATGCACCCACAACACCCACGTACCACAGTGGGCATGCGGCAAAACGTTGTTGCGCATTTGGGTACGGTGGCTGTGATGTTATACCACAGCCCATTCCAGCGGGTGCGAGGCGTGACCATGCCATCTTGTGTAATGGGAGCTGTGCTGCCCCATGCATTGCCTGGGTCAACCATTTTCAGGAACAGCCACACGGTGCCATTGATCCTGTGTGTATGTATTGCATGGGGGTGGGTGCGTGAGGGTGGGTGCATGAGGGTGGGTGCATGGGGGTGTGGTTGGTGCGTGAGAGCGAAGGTGGGTGCATGGGGGTGGGGTGGGGGTGGGTGCATGCATGTTGGGGTGTGTTCTGGTACTGTTGGAGTAGGGTGTGTATTGCTTTTCCTAGATACATATTCACTGGCACATCTGTTGACACGCCATGTGCACACAAACAACAGCACACCCACACGTCCTACAACAACAAACACACATCCTACAATAACAACACAAACCCTACAACAACAAACCAGCATACCATGTAACACGATAACGGGTGCCATCAGGACTCGACGTAAACTCTGTCATGTCCCCAGTCTGACGTATGCGTCTATTGGAACAGCTCTCCCACCGATACTGCCTGCTAATGGAGAAGGTGGTACCCAGTGGGTATCGCAGGGCAACGTAGAGGGGGGTGTTGGGCATGATTTGGGTGAGGTAGAGGTTGAGGCGGGTGGGGGCTCCTTGATTGAAGATCATTTGCCTGGAAGTGGTGGTGGTGTATATGGTGTGGAGTGTGTGTGTGTGTGTGTGTTTAGTGCGTTGTGTGTCTGGTGGTTTATGTTTTGTACATGTAAGTATATATGTCCATCCACTCTTCTAAACGTGCTCCTATATATATGCTCCTATATATGCTATGCTATGCTATGCTATGCTCTCTACATATGCTCATATATATATATATGTGTGTGTGTGTGTGTGTGTATAACAAACAGTATATACATCAACAAACAGTGTCCACTCGTACTCATGCACACACCACACACACACCACACATACCATCCAGAATTACGCTCTGCCCCAGGTGTCCCCCTCTTGAGCCCCACATATCCCACTGTGCCTGTATTGCGGGTCATCACCAGTCTGCGAATATCTCTTCGGAATGCCAGTTGACTGACCCACCCTATCTGGTCACGTGTTGCATTAGCATTGCCAAAACTGTCTGGGGTGCCTTCAATGCTGTGGGTGGGTGTTTTTGGTTTTTTTTTTTGTGTTTTTTGTTTGTTTGTGTGTTTGATCATGAAGCGTGTACATAAGTAAGTATATATTCATGTACAAATATTCATATACATATTATATACATGCACTCCAAACACACCCACACCCACCCACCCACCCACACCCATGCATTCCAAAACACCCACCCACAAACCCACCCACGTACTTGTTGGTCACCCCAGGGACCTCTATATCAATGCGTGCCAGGGATTGTTCTGGAAGCAAGTCACATGTCCAGAATGGAACATTGCCCACAGTATCATTGTTGCGGAAATATGCCAAGTAATTCTGTCATGATGGTGCGTGAGGTATGTGTGTACGTATTGATAGTTGTATGCTGCACACAGTATGCACCGCACGTTGTATGTTGACACTATACACACACACTACACACACACACACACACACACGAATGCACACCACACATTTCACACACCCTCCTACCTGTTGTGCACAGTTGTTGTTTCCCGCCTTCCACCAGTTGCCTGTCAATGCAGGGGCAATCACTGTTGGGGTGTTGCGCCCTGATGCAGTGCCATCCGTGTCCACCCAATTAAATTGGTAGTAGGAACCAGAGTCATAGTAATCCTATGGTGTGGGTGGATGGGTGGGTGGTTGTGGGTGTGGGTGTGGGAACCAAAGTCATGATAATTCTATGGTGCGTGTGTGTGTGTATTTTTGTGTGTGTGTGTGTTTTGTGTGTGTGTGTTTGGTTGTCCCTGCATGGTTGCTATTGTTTGTATCATGCCCTACATTACGCTTGCTGTTGTGTTTGCTATGTATACATGCCACCACAAGTATGTTTGAGTATGTGCTTGTTCTCAACCTCACCTACCAGGCGCAGGAGGATGTTGCTGTCACAGTTGATGAACTTCACGTTTCTAGTGTAGGACATCGCTTGAGGCTTGAAGAAATCCGACCTGTGAAGGATACATAGGTAATGTGACATGCAACAAAAGGGTGTACATTGCTGCACTGTACATGTGCTCCACCAACCCACCCTACTCTTCCCACCCCACGCGCCCCCTTTACTCTTCCCTTGCCGCCCCCCCCTCCCCTTCCCATCTCCCCCCTACCCCCCCACCCCACCACAGCATACCAGGTAATGGTCCAAAATATAGTAGGACTGAAATACCCCAGTGAGGGATTTGCCTTGAAGTTGACAAACGTGACATTTGTCAGAAACGTCGTCGTCCACGTGTCATACCACTGAAACCCAGTCTGTGGTGGATTATCCCACCGATTCCCAATAGGAAAACCACGTGATGCCACAGGATTGCCTGTATTCGCATTCACAATCGCGTTGTTGATAGTACTATAACCCAACAGGGTGGCCAATCGATTGGAATCGTAAATCTCAATGTTGCGCAGTGCTGCACGCAAACCCCAATGCACGATGCCAATATTGCACAAGTAGCCCTTGAAATTGGTGATGGTGAGGGTTGCATCGCCGCCCAGTTGTTCTGGTATGCCTGTGTAGGCCCTGGTGTTGCGGGCGGTGCGCGCAGTAGTGTAGAAGATCTCGTCGCCGACGAGCCACGCTGCACCTCCTGTGTACAAGCACCCTCCACTATCCCTGTTGTTTGGAGGTGGGGGGGGGTATGTGGGGGGTTGGGGTGGGGGAGGGTACATGGAGGGGTCCATGTGCACGTGTGATCTACATGCACGTGCACGTTGCGGAAACTGTGAGTACAGATCATACTCCCACAACACCAGTAATCTACCAACCACCTATCAACCTCTCAAACAAACCTACCACAAGTAGCCTGTAGAATGACCAACATTATTATCAAACAGCTTAAAAGGCCGAGCACCAGGGTCGAACCACGTCCAGTTGCGAAACAGGTTGAGTGGGGTGGACAGCACGGGAAAGCTATAGGCAAAAAAACCACCAGAGGCAGCATTATTGGTCCATGTGTTGTACAGGTTGAGTGCGTAAAATCCAGCAGCAGCAGCGTCTGCGGGGTCCACCAGCCCACTTGCCTGTAGTTTGTGTTTGTGTGAGGGGAGGGGTATGCAGGGTGTGTTTGTGTAAGGTGAAGGACATGCACACAAGGCTGTATGTAGTACTACACATAATGTAGATGCAGACATACAACACATGCATACACACAACACACGCACACCACCATCAACACATCATCAAGACATCATCATCATACCGAGCTCACTGTCCCCCCACCCTGCCCACTGCCCTGCATGACTGGTGACAGTGGTGAAACAAGTGCTGCTAGGTTGTGATCCAGTACATTATTTTCCTCCACACCTGGATGGTGCAGCGGGTGGACAAGTGTGGTGGGTATGAGCGTGCGTGGTATGGTTGAGGTGTGGTTGAGATGTGATTGATGTGGTTGAGATGGAGTGTGACATGCATCCAATAAAAAAAACAACAACCACCAACGTGCAGTGTATCAAAGTAGCTAAGCACTACACCAACACTACACCAACAGTATATCAACACTACACCATACATACCACTTTCCATGTAGTATGCACTGCCCTGAATATCAAAGGCAACAGTGTCCTGCACGAGCACACCACTGGTGCCATGTATAGTCACACAGCGGAAGAAACTACGGTAGCAGGTGCTGTCCTTGATGAATGAGTCAGTGGTAGTTGTGTTGCCCACCATGTGATAGTGACTGTGGGTGCGGGTGGGAGGGGGTGGGAGGGGGGGTGAGGGGTGGTCAATACATGTTGCTGATACACACATAAACACACACATACACACACAGATATCATGCAACGTACAATGAATAGCGGCCCAGCTTGTTGGTTTGACCCTGTATGTATGTATTGATAAAAACATATTGGATGACCTACAAAATAACAATATATACTGCCACCATTCATGCATGGTGATGTTTACTGGGTATCAACACACATACACCATGCACAACCACACGAACCATTCGATATACTTGCACGCCTGAAAACCGTCCCACAGCACCATTTACAAATATGTGTGGGCCTATGTTGTTGGGCACGCTCCCCTGCAGTAGTATGTTGCGATCCAGCAGGCCAACCTCTGCTTGGTACTCTGCACCCCTGTTGATGTATGGGGGGTGTGGGGTGTGGTGGGGATGAGTAGGGATGTGGTGGGGATGTGTGCATAGGGGAGATGTGGTATGATGATAACAATGATGATAATAATAACAATGATGATGATAATAACATAATAATAACAATAACATGCAGCCCCTGTAATGTAATCATCAACACACACTCAATACAATCCACTGACCCATACCCATAGTGCGAAAATGCCAAGGGCTGTGCAAATGACACAGTACTCCCAGTTACACCAGTGATAACCCGCACTTCATTTTGATTCGACGCTGTATCCTTATAGTAGGTTGTGACGATGACAATTTGCTGCCCCACCTGCCACTGCCCCTTTACAGCGTCCTTGAGGGTGATGCTGGTGGCACCTGCAGCAGCAGTGGTGGCGAGATTGGTCCATGTAGGGGTGTATTGCTTGCCGTGAATGTCTATCTGTCCGCTGCTGGAAACCTGCAAATGTATTTGTTTTTTCATGCGGTTGTTTTTCATGTGGTGGACTTTTCATGTGGTTTTTTCATGTGGGCATGTGTACATCCTACCCAGATACCCATGCACCACCCAGATACTCACCCCACCCAGATACCCACCCCACCCTGATACCCACCCCACCCAGTATGACGCACCTGAATACCAAAGTCCGCATCTGTCACAGTGGAATTCACACCCCGGGAGAAAGTAATAGTGACCTTTGACTGAAGCCTACACGTGGGGCTACCTATACGCAGCTTGCCATTCATCACAATAATGCTACCCACAGTGAGTGCAAAGTCCTCATCTGCAATAATCAATTCGCTGCTGGCGGGAATGCGTATGTAGTTGAATTTGGGCTCTGTGTTGCCAAAAGAACATGCGCTCATAACCACCTTGGTGTTGGGGGGAAGGATGACGTCCCCGTCGATCGGTGCAGTGCCATTCCTGGTGGTGTGATATGTGTTGTGTATGCAGTGTATCTATACAAAACCAGCAGCAAAATACCCATACGCAGCAATACACATCATCGTACCAGAGTGTACTGTCCTGCCACCAGACGAGCCCGCTCTCTGCCCAAGGGCACGCGCTCTGCTCAGCACCATTGCTCATGGGCAGTGTTGGACAGGATACACTCTGCTGCGTGTTGGGCATTGATTGGCTCAGGCTGGCTTGCTTTGGTGGGGGGTACTTGGCGCGTGGGATCCCTGTTGGGAGCGAGGGGCCACCTGAGGTGTCACAGGCCTCCTTGGTGGCGTATACTCCCCAGCCTGTGGGGGTGTTTATACATGTGTGTGTGTGTGTGGTTCTTCACAAAAGCCACAATCATCACCAACCTCGCTGGCACAGGTTGCAGTCGCCGTTGAGCTTGCGTGTGCAAGCGGGTTGGACACATTCACATGTGCGAGGGTGTGCAAGCACAGGCATCCAACATCCGTTGGGGCAACCCGATGCGCTGTTTTGTGGCACGCTCAACGCGACATTTGGTGCATTTTGTGTAGCAAGTGTAGATTGTCCCAATGTAACATGTTGCGTGCTCATCCACACAACAAACCCCAAAAGGAGCGCGTGATAGGTGTTTCGCTTCATCCTGCTGCACTATGTATGGGAATTACTTGCGACAAAAACACGTTGTTATAGGAAGCTTGGGAGAGGGCGTCGATCAATATAGTGTACGAAAGGCATAACAAGTCGTTCTAGTTGCGATATACTTTCGCAAGTGTCACGCGTGTGTTGTTTTATACATGTCGAGGATATGTCGAGTGCACATTATGTGAAAAACATATAAAAGTCTCTTGAATCTGTGTCAACAGGCAGTTGACAATAGTAGGAGACTGTTCGAATCATCAATACTGCATGCACCCCACCACCGCATCCTTGACACGCTGCACGGATGGCAGGTAGAGCGGCTCCCCTACCAGCGGAAACGGTGTGTCATACCCAGTGACACGCACTGGTGGCGCTTCCAGTCGCAAGAAGCAGCGCTGGGTGATGGATGCCACCACCTCTGCACCAAACCCACTTGTCAAGGGTGCCTCATGTGCTACGACCAGACGCCCCGTCTTGTTGACTGATTCCTCTGTGTGTGATGAGAGAGGGCTGGCGTGTGATATTGGTTGGATATACATGTACACCATGTATATGTACCATGTATATACACTCAAGTACGTACACCAAACAGAGTGTGTGTTATTGTCCTCACATACCAACAGTGCTGCGGTCCCATGGCAGCAGTGTGCGCAAGTCAATCACCTCACATGAAATACCATGCTGCTCCTGCAGCTCTGTTGCCTGATGAGACGTATTGTGTTTTATGTTTTATGTTGTTTTTTTATATTATTATTTTTATTTTTATTTTTTTTTAATTTCCGAAGTGCGTATGGATTCCAACATACCCCTTCCTATGCATTGTCACACATCTATGCACATGCTGAAAAACCACACTAAACCATACCCAAACCACACCAAACCATGCCCAAACCATGCCCAAAACGTACCGCCTGTTCCATCACCTTCACCTGTTGTCCCCACGCCACCAGGCTCACATCTGTGCCCTGCCTTGCAATGCGTGCCTGACCCAGTGGGATTTCCACATCCCCCTCTGGTACCTGCTCCACTGCTGTGCGATACATCATCTTTGGCTCAAAGAATATGACTGGGTTGGGGTTACGTATAGATGCCAGTAACAACCCTGTGTGATGGGGGTGTGATGGGGGTGTGAGTGGTGCGTGATGGGTGCGTGATTGGTGATGTGACATACAAAACAATACTCGCGTATACCCACAACATTCTACACAACATAATCACTGCACAACACAATAACTGCAACACAATCAAGAAAATCCAGTGTCCTAACCACGTCTACTATACATCACACCACGTAATACTTTTCATCAAGATGCACGGACCTTTTGTTTCTGCAGGTCCACTGGGCATGACCACTTTCAGCCCAGGAACATGGGTGTAGAATGCCTCTGGTGACTGGGAATGATAGTGTCCACCATGACCCACTGCCCCTGTGGGTACATGTGGGGTGAGGGCATGTGGAGGAGCCTTCCATTAGATACATTAATGAATACAAGAATAATCAAGAATAATCAAGAATATGAATGAACACATGAATGATAATGAATATGAATAATAATGAATATCAATGAATGATAATGAATAATAATCAACAACAATGAATATGAACACATGAGACACCCAAGCACCATATGGGCAATAGAAACATGAGACATCCACATGCATTCTCTTGATATACACAACCCACACACACAACCCACACGTACCATAGGGCATGCGTATGGTGAGCCCTCCACAGTTAAATGCATTGCCGCTGCGATACCTGTACTTGGCAGCTTCATTCACAATCTGGTCAAAGGCAGGAAACGAGTAGTCTGCGAATTGTATTTCTGCAATGGCGGTGCATCCCATGGCTGCGAGACCCACACCAAAGCCGGCAATGCCCTGCTCACACAAGGGGGTGTTGAAGACACGGTCGCGGCCAAAGCGGTCGAGCAAGCCCACGGTGCACCGAAAGACGCCCCCAAAACTGACATCTTCACCAAACACAGCAGCCCTGTGCGAGGGTGAGGGGTGAGGGAGTGGTGTTTAGGGTGGCGCCCCAGGGGGGGGGGGACTGTACACAGAAACGCACGTGGGATCGCTTGCCATGGCAATATGGAGTGCATTGTTGACAGCCGAACATAGGTTCATCTCTGTTGTTTCTTGTTGATGCGCAGCATTGGATGTGCTGAAACATGCCCTGTGGATGTCGTGCGTGCTGCTGCCACATTATGATCATCACCGTCATCACCATCACACCGCTGCTGTACCTTTGCGTGCTATTTCTAATCACCGTCAAAAGCGCACGACGCTGCTGCATCAACCCTGCCATTTTGTTGCAAGAAAGTAAACTATGAAACAAGCAAGAAATGATTTGCCAGACGAGCGATGTACAAAACTCACAAAAAACTCACAACCCCCCCGGCGGTAGTTGCTGTGCCACAGGATCAGCTGGAGCAACAGGCACTGCTGCTGTTGCTACTGCACCGGCTGCCTCTGGCTCCACTGGTTGCTGTGCAGGTGCTCCTTGTGCCGCTGCTGCTTGTGCGTTGGCTGCAGTTGCAGCTTTTGCACGACGCCATCTAGTAATGTCTTCTGTCAGCTTCTTGCGCAACGTCTGTGTGTAGTGTGTGGTGTGTATGGTCATGTACATTGGTGTGCATGGTAATGCATCATGATAATGCATGCATCCCTTTTGCAGTCGGGATTTCACACAAAGAACACACTCCGTGTAGACATGCTCACAAGAACAACACACATGTGAAAATTTGTGAAAACCACCCTCTACACAATCACACACCTGCAAGTGTGCCCGTTCCTTTTCCAGTGCCTCTTCAAATGCATTCAGCTGCTTTGCTTTTTCCTCAATTTTCTTCGACTGTGGACATAATGCATGGATAATGTGTATATATATATGTGTGTGTGTGTTCCATATATCTATATATATGGTATACACAAGCATGGTATACACAAGCATGGCATACAAGCATGACACACAAGCATGGCATACAAGCATAGCAAATACATTCAAATACACCCAACATACACACACACACACACAACATACACACTCCCACCATACACATACTCAACACACACACTGTGTACCTGTAGTTCTATCAGTTCCAACGTCAGTCGTTGTATTTCTCTTTCCTCCTGCATGGCGAGTGTCTTTGCCTTGACTGCTGCTGCTGCCAGTGCTGTTGCTGCTGCTGCCTGTGGGGGGGGGGGTGGCGTAGGTGGGGTGTGGTTTAGATAATGGTGTGGTGTTTTTTGGGGGGGGGGGTACCATCACACCCACTCATGTACACCATCACACCCAATCATGTATAGCACCTGCATACGGGCACTGCTCATTGGCCCCTCTGTAGCGTCATTCCCATTGACACCATGCACGTCAACCTGTAATTATGGGTGCGTGAATTTTTGAACCGTACACTCTTCATACAACCTGCATCTCCCCACCAGCCAACATTTACTCCCCAACCAACCCCTACGCACCATCGGTGTGTCCTCCTCATCCTCCACTTCCCCCAGGTACTCAAGTGCCCTCTTGGCAGCTGCAGCAGCAACTCGAGGGCCCACCATGGTTGCTAGGAATGCCAGCTGTGTGGGATGGGATATGCCATTGTGTATTTGAGTGTATTTGAGAGTGTGTTTGAGAGTGTATTTGAGAGTGTGTTTGAGAGTGTATTTGAGAGTGTATTTGAGTGTGAGTGTATTTGAGTACAGGAAGGATGTATAGGAAGGGGGTGGCCCTTGCATATGGGTGTCTCATCCAAACACCACCACCACCAACATCATCATCCAAACACCACCAACATCATCATCCAAACACCACCACACGTTATTAAACGATTAGAATCCCACCTAAATTTTCACCCCCCCTCTTATATATACCACCACACTTTATCTCCCTTCAAAGACCCCCTCCCCCTTATACATACCTGAGCCATCAATGGGTTGCCAGCATCAGCAAAGGGCACAAACCCATCCTCCTCCTCCTCCTCTCCACCACCACCACCTTCCCCTTTTTCACCCACACCCACCCCACCCCCAACGTTCCCACCCCCCACGTTTCCCCCTGCCCCATCTTCCCCAGCAGGGACCGGCCCCGGGACCCCGGGCCCCCCTGAAATAGCCTCATCCACAAACTGCTCTTCAATGGGTAGCGAAAGGAAATGCATGATGCATGCAAGTTGTGTTTTTGAACCCACGTGTTCAGCCACATCATCCCATTTATCACCATATAGTTCCAGCCCCTCTAATAATAAAAGGGTTTCTTGTTCTGTCCATCCATCAGCACTGGGGGGGCCCTGTATGTGTTTGGGGGGTGGTTATCAGTCAGTGTTGGGTGTATCAGTCAGTGTTGGGTGGTATGGAAGGTTGTAAACATGTGTATTGCTTTCCAAATGCACATGCATGCACCACACACAAGTATGCACAGTGTACAGTTCATGCACTGCACCACACACATCATCTCACACTGCACCCCCCACACACACACACGCACACCATCACCCCACCCCACACACAACACCTCCTTGCCCGCCTCTATCAACACAAAGTCCTTGCCAGTACATCCAGGTGGAAACTGCCCACTTGCATATGCTTCCGGACACAGGTCCACATCAGGTATGCGAGTACAGTGGTATCGCTTTTTTGTACAGTCTACCCATGGGCGTGCATTGCAAAAGTACCGTGGCTGTGGTGGTGGTGGTGATGTGCTGGAGGAATATCGTGGTGGGTTTTGTGTTGGAGGAATATCGTGGTGGGTTTTGTGGGTAGGGGGAGACATGTACATACAGAAACACACCTATGTGTACACACAAAAACACACACACCCAAAAACACCCCAACACACCCCCATACATATACACATACCTTGCGATCACCACTGGGAGCGGAGGGCTCTAGCAGGGCATCAGCCTTTGTTATGAGCTTATACTCCCCTGTGGTGCCCCCCTGTGTGATGGCTGCCATGTGACGAGCAGTGGTGGGTTTGTGAAAGCGAAAGACCGCATCGAGGGAGGGGGCGGGGGGGAGGGCGAGGACGCGAGCACCAGAGGGGCCACCCATTTCTGCGTGTGCATTTGTTGTGTGTGTGTGATGTGATGTGGTGGGGGTGGGGCATGTGTGTGATGAATATGAAGGTGAGTATGTATGTGTGTGGATGTGTGTAAATGTGGATGGGTATGTGGATGGGTGTGTGGGTGTCAGACAACCACACACACAACACCACACACACTCATACACACTCATATACACTTATACACACACTCATAACACACACGCACCATCAGGTACCACATCAGCAGCATCCACACCAGCAGCACTAGGATGAGGCGCCTGAAAATTAATCAACCCCCACCTATCACAAAATTCCCATATGTGTAGTATAGCTGCTGCATCACCAGCGAGCACCCGTTTAGCATGACTCCATGATAAGTGTTTGTGTACATCCCGACGGTATAGGTTGATGAGGGCGTTGCGGTATTCACGGTATGTCTGTGTTGGTGGGGTGTGTGGGTGAGGTGTGTGAGGGTAGGGAGGGAGGACGGGTGAGGGTGGACACTCTCTCTCTCTCTCTCTCTCTCTGTCTCTCTCTCTCACACACACACACACACGCACACATCTACCCACACAACCCCCACCTATCCTCATACAAGCACCACCCACCTCAGGTGTTTTCCCAGGCACACTGTTGTTGAAAAATTCAGCCACCTCCCTGACTTCAATTCTGTGCACCTTGTCCCAGTCAAACCATGCAGAGTGTGCAGGTACCCTGGTGTAATGGTGGGGTGAGGTTTTGTATTGGTGGGTGGTGTTGTGTACAAGTGCATGCATTTGTGTAGCGGTGATGCGCATGTAAAGCGATGCATGCATTTGGGTGCACATACCCATACACATCCATCCCCCACCACAAAACACACCTGTACAATACTCTCCCCCCAGTCACTGCCATCATCCCACCCCCTCCTTTTGTTTCCACATTCCCCCCCTTTGCATCCCCGTCCCCCGCATCCACCCCCACATCCACCCCCGCGGCTGGTGGCGCCAATGCTTGGGGCACTGCAGCTGGCCCCTCAAGCATGCTCCTCTGGCCATGACTAATGTCCTCTGTGACTGTTTTCACATCCGTGGCAGCCTTGTTGGGAAGCTGAATCACCTGATGAGTCACCCCCTCTGCAACCACCACACCAGCCCCTGGCTCCTCCTCTGTTCGGGTCTTCTTTGCTAAACGTAGGTTGGCAGCTGCAGCTGCGGCGGCGGCAGCAGTGAGCACCACGGGCATTGCCTGTTCGTGGTTGTTGGTGGTGTGGTGTGGTGGGGGTGGGGGGTGGGGGTGGAGCAGTGGGGGTGTATGGGAATGTAATAATTTATTATTATTATTATTATTATTATTATTATTATTATTATTATTATGATTATGATTATGATTTACTATTATAACACCAAATCCATGTGTTGTAAAGGCTGATGAGCACAAGCAACAAGCCACTTGCAACAACCACCACACCATCCACCACACCATCCACACCATCCACACCATCCACCAAACCCCCACCCCAAACACACACACCTGTGCTGCCTCATCCTCCTCTCTCGGCCGCTTCTCCCCCACCCCACCCTGTGCAGCAGCCGCAGCAGCCTGCTCGGGGTGTGCCTTTTCCCATGCCTCCACCTCCTTTTCATACTCCTCTGTCCAGTAATCATTGGGATTCATCCACTCGTTAAACGCCTCACTGTCCCGCAGCCACCGACTGAACACCTTGATGATCCCAGGCATGGCATGGGGTGGTTCTATGTCAGACGGGGCCACATCAGCAGCAATGCATTCGTCATAAGAATCTGGGAGGTACCAGTAGTGGACAAGGGAGGTTTTTGGGTCACGGTGCTCCAGGGTACGCATGTATTCCTGACCATCGTCGGGGTCTCCTTTTTCGCCAAAGGGGTAGACTGCATGGGTGATGCCGGGGGTTGCTGTGTGTTTGTGCATGGGGAGGGGGTATTAGATGGTGTATGTGTACATTGTATGGTGTATATCACTGTACAGTAATGATAATACACATCACAATAACACATCATGAATACACACACATACGTACATCACACACACGTACATATATCACACACATGCATATATCACACACATACATGTATCACACACACATACACACGTCACACCCACGCACGTATATCACAAACACCAAACATCCACACATCAAACACATACTTATATCCTTGGCAACCTCCCCCTGCAGCTTCCTCACAGACTGAGCCAACAGAGGGATATCATGCCCACACTGGGGGCTAATCCATACTATAGGTGTTTTGACATACCCTGCCTGCGTAAGCTGCCTACGAATAGCCTGCAACAGCTCCATGTTCTGATGTGGGTGGGCGGTAGGTGTTTTTTGTGTCGTGTGTGATGGTGGTATGTGGGTGTTGTGTGTATGTGGGTGGTATGTGGGTGTTGTGTGTATGAGGGTGGTATGTGGATGATGAGTGACGTGGATGGTATGTGTTTTACATATAGGCAGGTGACGTGAGATGGGGTAATCCATACAGTGTGTGCTATACGCCAGCATTAACAATGATTGACAGTGCAACAACCATGTATAGGAAGTGCTGCACTGCAATGTGTGTCTGCATGCACCCACACCACCCATACCCACCCACACCACCAATACCCACCCACCCACCCCACTACAAACACACCTCTCTACGCAAAATGGGCACCTCAAACTGAATACGCTTGCCCTGTAGGCGTGTCTGCATGTGGGTCCAGAATGCCTTGGCTATGAGGAGCAAGGGGCCCTCTGGGGTGTAGTCACGAAAGACAGACATGGGCAGCTTGGGGTATTTTTTAAACTCTGGGTTGGCCTGGGTAGTGATGATGGTGGAAACGCGTGATGCACATGGTAATATGCAGGTGTGGGTCTGTGTATGGCACCGCCACGTCATCTTTGAGATGCTACGTACGTTTTTCCCCAACGCATCCTCCATCATCTGCTGCATCCCAGCCAGCGACTGACCAAACAGCTTTGCATCCAGTTTGGCGTCAGGCATTGCCTCTTTGAGCTTTTCTATGATTGGCTTGATCTTGACAAGGTACAAGGGGTGCTGTGGGGAAGGGTACACGTGGGCCATCAACTGCAACAATGCCATGCATCAAGCCAAGAGCTGCAAAACGCACCTCGTATTCTGCAACAGGCACCACCAACTGCCTGTTGCGTTTTGAGGGCTGTGCTGTAGTTGCCATGTGTTACAGTGTGTGTTGGTTCTGTGCTATGGATTGGGATCTGTTACAGGTTGGTTATCATTGTTTGGTATCATTAGTTTGGTGGAATACGTTGGTGGAATATGTACATAGGATATGGAGACTGTAGACTATACTGGGGCTGGGGCTATGTGCATAGCCAAGGAAAACAAAACAAGTAATGAAGAAAACAACAGGGTCATCAGCACACATCCCAACATAAGCACGTACGCACACAGACATCATCACACGTTGATCATCAACAACAACGCGACTGCTCTCAATTCATATACAATCAATCAATCACCTTACCTTCTAGGAAACAGTGCAGCCGCAGTCCAGCAATACATATTCGCACACCACTCACACAGCAACATAATCACCATGGGAAGGAAACGAACAGCCAAGCTCGCACCAGTGATGGAAGAACTTGATACACACTCTCTCAGCGCTGTACCAAGCAAGATCGTCCCCGAAGCAGTACAAAAGATCGTGGATGAACTTGAAGCACAAGGTGCGAGTGGTTGAGCGGGTGACCACCACCACAGCCAACAACAAGACATCAAGATGCAACCTCACAGTGCTGGAACATGTCCAAGCCATTCTTGGCAAAGCAGAAGAGGACAAGGTGGCTATCCGCAACGAATACAAGCTGCAGCTCCTGAAGCTCTCCAAACGAGTATGCAGCAGCGACCAATTCACCATCTGTGCTGTGCACACACACACACACACACACTCTCACAAACACAACAGGACCGCACGTCTCGTCTGGTAGACTTTCAGGCCAAGCACACATCCACACTCGCCGCAGACTTGTTGCAAGACATCCAACACCGTCTGCAGGCTGGGGGTGGCCAACTCCCAGTGCCCCCCTCTGAACCCGACATCACCACCACCACAACCACCTCAGCACCCACCACGTCTGCTGCCCCCGCCACTGCGATGGCCAAGGGCACCGTGATGACACGGCGACGTGGAGGTATCTTGGCAGCGGCTGCAGCAAATGCAACCGCAAAGCAATCTGGACCCATGAGTACCCCCAACACACGTGGCAGTGCAAACCGGTTGCCCAAGCATGGCGAAGTGTTCTACAGTGAAAATGGTACTACTGTATTGTATAACTCGGTGGATTGTGTGGATTGTACAACTTGGTTTTTTATTCAGCATATGCTTTCTTTCCTTACTTTTTTTCGTTGCTTTTTTTCTTCATCCAAATGCATATTCCTCACACCTCACACAGGATCTCCATTGGGGACCTATGAGCAGGCCCATGCACATGCTCCAGGGTACCTTGCCACCCCCATGGTGGGTGGTGGGGTGCATCAGGCGCCATTGGGTATCAACACACAGGCTGGTGCTGCACCGGGCATGGTTACCATTGTCAATACCAATGCAAAACGTAGGTGGTGGCGGGATTGTGTAATGTGCCCATGGGATTGTGTAGGCATATCATGCGTTGATTTGCATTGATTCAATATACATACAGGTCGGGGAGCACGCACCAAGCAGGCAGATGCTGCACTGTCCATTGTCACCTCAGGTGTGTTGGGTGTTGTATTATATGCACCTGGATTGTGCACCTTGGCATATGTACTTGGTGCACAACAAAACACGATAAAGCATACGTCTCACTGCATCATGCACAATCACCAAAAACAACAACACATCAACAACCACATGCAGATGGTCAGCAAGTGGTGCTGGACGATGGTGCTGCACTGGCCAACCTACCAGTAGCTCGGCGCAAGGAGGTAGAGGCACAGCTACGAGCATTACAACGACTCACCAATGTGGCCCTGGGCAAACGATGATGAGATCATCATGATGTCGGTGAGACCACCATGATGTTGATTAATGATGAGACCACCTGGAGTCCACCTGCCAATGGTGGCCACATGTATTTGGTGCATGGCAACATATGTGTGTGTATTTGGTGGTCACAACTTTTATACTGTGAAAAGTTGTGACCCACTTTTCACCAATAACGTCCCAATAACGTAATAATTCCAATAACGTGTGTGCATATGGATGTGCAGTGAAACTAATCTGTTACTACATAGTCTTGGGAATATGCAAAAACACATGTTGCGAAATTGGAATGAGCACCCGTACTAGGAGCCACCTCCATGTGGTGGGCACAGGACAAATAATGATAGTAATAAAGATATGCCAGTGATGACAATACATGTGCTTCTCCACACAAGACGCAGTGTGACTGGGCAACAAAACACAACAAGTGAAATCACAAAGAAGACAACATCAACAGCTTCATGAGTAATAGTCATCACGTGGGTAGTCATCACGTGGGTAGTCATCACGTGGGTAGTCATTACGTGGGTGTTGGCAATGGCTGTAGTGCGGCAGTTCCGTGATACTCCACAGGGATCACCTAGGAGGTCGTGAGAGTCGTGTGCACTACAACAAATACCAACCCTGAAATATACACAATGTACACAACACCCTTTGCACACACGAGTGTCATACGATTTCACCCTAGCTATACACCACACTATGCCATACAACCACAATGCAAAGCCCACCCAAACACCACACGTACCTCCAGGTTGTACAGGGTTTGCAGGTGTGACAATATGTTGCTGTCAGATGTGGTTTGCACAATGGTTTTGGCAAGGGGTGGTAACATTTGTGCAATTATGTTCCATGCAGCCCACACGTAGAATGGTGCTCTGTGTATGAATACTCTTTCCATCCTGTCAAGTAGAGAGGGTGCTGTAGAGAGAGGATGCTGTTGAGAGGATGCTGTTGAGAGGATGCTGTTGAGAGGATGCTGTTGAGAGGGTGCTACAGAGACGGAAAATGTTCAGGTATTATGTATCCCTAATGTATCCCTATTGTATCCCTAATGTATCCCTATCAACGTCATCATACTAGTGAGGAGCAGGGCATGCAAACCCCTGGACACACACCTTCCTGGGTAGTGCTCCCTTGTCATGTTGATGGTGGAGTGCATAATGTGTGCCGCCCCTCTGTATTGCACATCTGTGTACAGCATGCACGTGATATATATATATATGCATGTACTCATATGCACACACACTCCAAGAACCCATACGCACTTTGCATATCAACGATCATACATACACGCCGACTGGGGTTGCATGAAACATCTGCGCGTAACAAGGCAACGTCCAGTGCGTGCATGAAGAGGTGGATCAAGGATTCCCCCGTGACGTTCAATGTGCCCAAGCATAGGATGAGCAGTGGGTGTCCTTGTATGCTGTTGCCCTGGAGAAATGTATTCCCTTGTAGTTGAGGTGCAACTTTTGCCTGTTGTTGTAGGGGTTGTTCACGTAGGAAATGTGATCACATGGTCGAGACCCGCATGCAAGGAGTACATACGTAGGGAATCCAGCCAATGGGATGCTCTGCACGCCATGCACTCCATGAGATAATGGTATTCTTTACGTCCTCCACATGACCTTGCCGCACTTGCAAGAGTCGATCAATCCTGAGGTGTGATGATGATCACCGTGTTGATTAAGTGGGTGCCAAGCCTTGACAGGTGTATTATTCCAAGAAGCCACCATCCCACGAACAATTCATCACATAGGGGATCCTCATTGCTCCTGCGCAGGTTGGCTTCCACATTTTCTAGTTCTTCAACGCCAATTGCTGCACGAACATCTGCTGGTGTTGCAGCTGCTTGCCGTGACATAGCATATGTGATTTCGCACTAGCAGCAATTCTAGTTAATTCTTGCTGGAGTAAGGTGAAGAAAAACACAAAATGGCTGACTTGTACAAAGCACTACACTATTACACCATTCTGCAGTGTGTTTGCACCACACCATGATTACCAACAACATAGATAGCTGGGCAGCATCGGTGCGGTCTGTAAAAGGCAATCAAAAGCACCGCTTATGGTACGCAATGTAGGGCACGAACCAGGAAGCATCACCATGTTTGACCCTATTTGTACAACACCACTGTCAACAAAACGTTGCAATAATCATCGCCCTCTCAACAGGCAGCCTGTGCTGTCACCCCCACCGCTCCTACACGATGTGGCTGTTGTTTTGGTCGCCCCCAAAAGGCCAGTCTCCATTGGCACCGTTGCCCGTTCCCTCTCCTGCTTTGAATGCCCAGACTTGAGAATTGTACAACCCCGCTGTGAGCTACTAACACGAGCATCACGCAACAGCAGCAAGGGGGCGCAGTATTTGCTGCATAATGCGCAGGTGTATAAGTCACTCGAAGATGCGTTGAAGGGATGTGGCATGGCAGCAGCGTTTGCTCGCTGGCTGCCTGCTGTAGAAGATGAGGAGGATGTGATGGTGGATGGTGTGCAAGGTATCTCTGCTCTACACAAGAGGCAACCATTGTTGCAGCTCCAGGGTGTGCCAGCATTGTTACAGCATGTTGCCGCAGCACAACAACAGTTGAAACAACAACAACAACAACAGCCACACCAGTTGGAATGTGTGGAAGATGTGCAAGGTTTGTATGTGGGGTGTCTTCTTGATGCATCACACACCACCCAAGCATGCATGTACCCATCACACACCGCACATCCACCCCTCTCTCACACACACACACATCACACAGCATCACCTTCATTAGCATTGGTCTTTGGTCGGGAGGAAGCAGGGTTGACCAATGAAGAAATTCATGCATGTGACTGTGCAGTGAGTATTTCTATAGGCAGGCTGCAGGAATCCCTATCACTGAGTCATGCTGTGAGTATTGCCCTCTCACAGCTGTACCAGGTATTGTGTATGTGGTGTATTATGCTGGGTGTGTATTGTGAATGTGGTGTATTTTGCTGGGTGTGTATTGTGAATGTGCATAGGGTGGGTGGGTGTGTTGTGGGTTGGAATGTGGTGTATGCATGCATGGTCAACACATTGAAGACTGGATGCATGCTTGGTCAACACATTGAAGACAAACTGTTAATCACAGTGGACATGCACATACAGCAGATGTACACTACATACATTCACAAATACATATACACACACACATGCATACACACACACACGTACATACATACACAGCAACGATTAGACCAGGGTGCTCATGCATGTTCAACAATCACCACCATGGATGTGGCACACGCATACACACCTGCATCACGTGCTCAACTTGCTGCTGGATGGAGAGAACAAGGCAAGGAACGGTGAACACACATCTTGTCCCTTGATATACCTCTTGATATATACTTGTGAAGGTTGTATGCATGCTTGTGTGCTATTGGGTATGCATGTCTTGTGTGCTATTGATGGCACCCATTCATTACATGTGGGCATAGTATGCACCAGCAAGCGTATATTGATTGTGCCTATTGATTGTGCCTACTCATGTGCCTATTCATGTCCTATTCTTTTTTATTGTAACTTCTGCACTTTGCATGCTCATTGCCAACAACAAAATTTCCTTTGGCGTGCGTTTCCATGTTGTTACATCTACAACACATCCACAACACACCAATATACACACAACAAACCAATATACACACAACACATCAGCAGTGCACAATACCCTCTGTACACACACCACCACCCTGCCTCCCTTTCCCTGTCTGTTGCATTTTCTCCCACACACTGAAGAGCATTCTTGCAAGCATACATAGAGCATGCTATACTCACTGAGCAGCATACAGGTGTACATACATACAGGACAGCATGCACCTATAGGACAGCATACACCAACAGGACAGCATGCACCTCCAGGACAGCATGCACCTCCAGGACAGCATGCACCAACAGGACAGCATGCACCTATAGGACAGCAGTACCCAATTACACCCATAATACCCTCACTGAGCAGCAGCAGCATGTCCCCCAGGTGCTGCTGTGAGTTTCTTAATGAGTGCTGCCGGTGCATCCACATCCGGAAAGGTCTTGAACTTTTCATAGTGGTACTTGTTCTGTAATAATAGTAATGGGTGTGGTAATGAGTGTGGTAATGGGTGTGGTAATGGGTGTGGTGATGGGTGTGGTGATGGGTGAAGGAGGGGTGTATTCATGGGTGTTCAAGAAAATGATGATGATCTTGTTATTAGTTTATTATCATATGATGATTATTATGACAAGGAGACATGGGGTTGTAGTGCATGTCGTTGATGAATACACAAGTGTATATGCTGTACACACACACACGTTCACACGTTTACACAACATTCACACATTCTTAACACACCTGTATTTCATGACAGCAATGTTCAGCACCCTCCAACAATGACTTTGACTTGGTCACCACTGCACACATGCCCTCCACCTGTAGGTATTGTATATTGGACAATGTGTACTCATGGGTATTGTATATTGGGCAATGGACATGGTTGTGTGCTTATTGCATTGGTCATCACAACATTACCATTCCTATGCAACACCAACACCATCATCATCATCACACACACAACACAAACTATCCTCACACACACACACACACTACACAAAACATCATCACACACAATACACAAACTATCATCACACACTCTATACAACATCATCACACACCATCACACCACACACCTGTACAGTCAACGCCTGCTGCAGTTGCTGCTGTGCTGCTCTCAACTGCCCCACACACTTGCCATCCTCCATCATCGTTACACACTCCCCCTCCACAGCACCCACAGTGGGCATGCTATCTGAGAGTGCAATGCTATCTGAGAGTGCAAGTGTTTGTTGCATTTCCTGTTGCAGGTGGTGGGTGCTGCTGGCAAGGGCAACCCACTCTGCCTCCTCCTGTGTGTTGTGTGTGTGTGTGCATGTGTGTGTGTGTGTAATGTGTGCGTGATGAGTATTCGCACACATAGGTAATGATGGTTTTTCCTGTGCCTTGCTGAATGCTACAGCATGGTAGTCATGGCTGAGGTGAACGACATACTCACCCACACTCTACGGTATGAGTCTATCACTCGTATGTCACGTACCGCATGCATCTGCTGCACACGTGAGGACAACAAGGTCTTGCGTGTCTGTAGCTCATGCAGCAGTGCTTTGGCTGTCAAACGCTCGTGTACTGGTACAGCAGCATCATTGATACAGGGGCGCAAACGTGCTTCCACAGCCTGCTGCAGACGTGATGCAAACTCTGTGATCAATGGTGTTGTCGATGGCTGTTGGCTGCATGCAGAAGTGCAGGCTTCAAGCAGGGTTGTACACTCTGCCGTGCTGATGTTGATTGGTGGGGGTGGTGGGGGTGCTGCTGTGTTGGTGGGTTCGTCTGTCTTGCGTCGCTTGAATACAAAGCCAGCAGTTTCCACCGTCTCCCAGCCATCTGATCAGATGGTGGTGTGCAAGTATTGGTGTTGCGTAGAAGGGCGTTGTTCGCATCATAGCAATGCAGTACCTTGATCTACAGAGATGATACGCTCTGCTGGCTTTTCTTGGTGATCAACCTGGATGCGTGCTCAAATGGTTGTGCAGTTTGTTTCCATCAACGCGTGAATGTGTGCAATCATCGTCACACCTGCTCGTCGTCGACAGTGACGCTGAGCATATCGGCCTGCTTGCTAGCTGGTGCACCTTCGATGTGTTGTTGATCTTGCATCATAAAATATTGTTGTTTCGTTGTTCGTTACTGCAACGAGAATATATGTCGTCAATATGCTGCAACAAAAATAATTCTCTCTATGAAAAGTATGCACCCCAAAAGTATACACTCCCAAACCACTCTCAACAACAACACTCACCGCCCCGCTCGTGCAAAGCCTTTCCCAGCAGGCGCCCAATTCTCCAAACTGGTCTCCAACTTGTCACACACTGTCGCAACCCACGCCTGATCCAATCGACTGTATGCCCGCTGCGCATCGGTGGCCAACACCATGACCCCCTGATCCCCAATGGGCTGCACAATGGCGCCCTGACAGTTTTCTGGGAGCATCTCGGCAAACTCTACACGACCTGGATATGGTGCCAGGTTGGCAAAATACGTTCCCTTGCCACTGGTCATTGCACGTTGCAGAATGGGACCCTGTTCATATGAAGCAGGTTTGCTGTTGTCATTGGCAGCGACGCCGTAATGGCAGATGCACACCCCTTTCCAAAACACGAGCATCCCTTTTGTTTCGCTGTTGCTGCTCAGTGATGACCATGCCCATGTCAATTCATCTGCTACTGTGCTTGGGAGGTCTGGGAGAAGATATGTGATGCTCCCACCTTGCAATGGAACCTAGGGGATGATGATGATGGTGATGATGATGGACGCCCAAGGGATGTGGGACATTGTTGGTGCTGTGCATGCTGATGACATACAAGTGGGGTACAAACCACCAGCACAACACCCCCACCCCACCCCCGCAGCATACCGGTGTGAGTGGTTTTGGTTTGATAGAAAGCCATGACAACCCTGTGAGCATCAGCGCTGCAGACATGACAATCACCAACACATCTGCACGTGATTGTGAAGAGCTTGCATCAACCACCGGTGCAATCTATGAGGCGGGCGGTAAGTGGTATATGCAGTACACTGTATGCACTATATGCACAACCACTGTATGCACGTACCCCAAATACGGCACGGTTGAGAACCACGGCAACCACACCCATGGCACCTGCAGCAAGTGGCAATGTGCGCAAGATGTCTGCAGACTTTTCAAGCAGTGTTGCTTCGTTGGTGGTGGACATCTGATGGGTGTGTGGGGGCGATGCGAGTGTGCTGTTGTACGAGTGTGATGTACACTGTGTACCAACAACACTGCTCTCACTACCTGTGCTTTAATCAGCACGCTAGCACGCCTGTTGGGGCGTCCAAGGTGCATGCAATGGTGTGCCCTGGCATGTCCCACACACTTGTGGGAGCAGCAGCCATTGGCAATAACCCGTCCAGAGGTGCTTGCCATCATGATTGCTATCTAGTGTGTTTTTGAACTGATATGTTGACAAACATCCTGCTTTGACCAGCAAATTGTGCGGAGCACGTTTTCGCAGTTTTCATTCGAACACGCTGCTGTTGCCCAGAATTTCGAAACAGATCCCACCATACACCGCATACCATTGCCATACTACCTGAAGCGTACCCCCTCCGACTCCCTCGCTGTACAAGCAAGCATAGAGCGACCACCAATCATTGATTCACTACACGTGCTAGACCATTTTCACGAGCATTTATAAATCTCACACCGCCAAATTGCCCCCATCAAATACCGACACACGTCACGCACACGCAACACCCCTTGCCTGGAACCATGATCGGCCCAACGTCTGTCACGCCCACCCAACGCCTGTGCCCCCCCAGCCACCCCCGCCTGCATCGTCGGCCCCTTGCCACCATCACGCGTGCAACGAGCGACGGCACCACGATTGCCCAGAGCAGCAGCAGCAACGGCAACGCAAACCCCCTAGGACAGAGTACCGACCAACAGTTTGTGACCACCACCTCAAGCAGCATTTTGTCCACCTCCTCCTCGCTCGACATCCCCCCCACCAGTGCATCTGCACTCAAGGGACGGGCCTATTGGCAAGAGCTGCTCACTCCCCCCGATCCCGACATCATCGGCCCCAAGCATCGATCCGCCAGCGATGCCGTGGTGCTGCGACGCAAGGGCCACTTGAAGGAGCAAGACCACTTCATAGAGTTTATGCTGCGCATGCATGAGACACATACCAGCTTGGAGGTTATGCAAAAGATGGAACGCTGGATTTTGGAGCATCGCAAGGATCCCCGGAACAGCAAATTGCGCAGGATGGTACCCACCATTGGGACGTTTTTCACACCCATGAAGCTTGTGGAGGCGTTTAAGGAATACGATGAGTTTTTTGCATTATCACGCAGGCAATATGTGCCCCCCAACTTTGCTGAGATTCGGCACGTACTCAACATTGCACAGGTGATGATGATGATGATCATGTGGGTGGTATAGAGTATTGTGTGGGTGAGTGTATGTGTTTCTCATAACATCCAGCACCAATCAACAACCAGCATATGTTGTACAACACACCTACTCCACTTGTATTTCCGTCCTCACATCCCCATCTCCCCCATCTTCTCACATCCCCATCTCCCCCTCAGGTACATTCCGCAGCAGACACACTACGCCTCGTCACCTTTGATGCAGATGGCACGCTGTACGCAGACGGCAGCCACATGGAACAGGACAATGAAATGGTCGACCTACTTATACAGCTCATGCGCAAGGGGTTGCATGTTGCTATTGTCACAGCAGCAGGGTACCCCAATCAACCAGAACGATTTGAGCAACGCATGGCTGGGTTGCTGCAGGTGTTTCGAGATAGGAAATTACCCAAGCCATTGACCGATCGGTAGGGGGGAATGTGTGTGTGTGTGTGTGTGTGTGTGTGTGTGTG
>VFQP010001210.1_pt1 | contig 36293 bp, 32 predicted proteins | sample 3512351 | NCBI WGS metagenome assembly VFQP01 (sample SAMN10412372, study PRJNA504923) | tailings metagenome | isolation source: Relicate 1 Philex TSF1 revegetated site | place: Philippines: Tuba, Benguet | collected 2017-08-29
CGCCGCCGCGGCCGCGCAGGCCCGACGCCTTCATCTCGTTGACGATCCAGTCGCGCCCCTTGGCGATGATGCCGGCCGTGTCGTCCCAGTGGCCACGCGCCATCGCGCCCGCCAGCGACTTGTCGAAGCGGCCGTAGATGTTCGTGAAGATACGGTCCTTGTCAGCCAGCATCGCTTACCTGCTCAAGTTCAATCGAGGCATCAGGAGCGCCCATGCAAGCGCGCCGACACCTGCTGCAACGGACGATTCGATCCCGTCCGACCACGGCAGGTTCGCAACCTGCCTCAGGCCTTCCAGAAGGAGTTCCCCAACCACGATGCAGACTGCGAGAACGATGACGCTGACGACTGTGATCTTCATGACATGCTCCCCTATCGCGGTTGCTTCCCGAAGACGCGCACATACTCGGCGACGCCGCCGCGCGCGAGCGCCGCGGCCTGATCGATCCAGCGATCGCGATCAATCCTGCCCTTGAAATTCAGGTAGCCGTCGACCCACTGGCGCTCGGCCGCCTTCCACGCGGCGACCTGAGCGTAGGTATAGATGCCGAGCGAATGCAGGATGCCCTCGATCTTCGGACCGACGCCCGAGATCAGCTTGAGGTCATCCACCGTCGCGGGGCGCTCGATGCCCTTGGGGCGGTTCTTGTCGGTCAGAGACGGCGGCGGCGTCGAGCCCTTGGTCTCAGGAGCCTTGAAGGCGCTGACCGGTTCCACCCTGGGCTTGGGCGAACTGCGCTGTTTGTCTGCCTTTTCAACGGCTTCCGACGCCTTGTTCGCGTTTGCAGCAGAATGTTTCGGAGCAGCGGCGCTGGCGGCCTTCTCGACAGACGGGGCGACCTTGACCGGCGACGGCGACTTGATCGCCGGGTTGGTTTCGGGAGCGTCGGTCTTCGGCTTGCCGGCGTTGGAGGGCGCGACCGACTGGCTGGCGGCCGCGGCCCTGGCTTCCTTCGCGGCGGCGCGTGCCTCGCGGTCTCGCGTCGACTTCAGCACCGGCTTCTCGTCCTGAAGGGACGTCAGGCCGGACTGGGGTGCGGAGAAGGTGCGGACGACCTGCGGCCCTGTCGCGACCGACGCTCCCTTGCCAGCCTCGAATGCGTCGATGATCTCGCCGAGCTTTTCGGGCGTCAGATCCTCGAACGTGTCCTTGAAGATCATGACCATCGGCGCGTTGACGCAGGCGCCGAGGCATTCGACCTCTTCCCAAGAGAGCGTTCCGGATTCATTCAGATGAAACTGGTCGTGGTGGATCTTGGAGCGGCAGACGTCCATCAGCGCTTCCGATCCGCGCAGCATGCAGGGCGTGGTGCCGCAAACCTGGACGTGGGCGCGGGTCCCGGTAGGCTTCAGCTGGAACTGGGTATAGAAGGTCGCGACCTCGAGTGCCCGGATGTAGGGCATGCCGAGCATGTCCGCGATCGACTCGATGGCCGCCTTGGTGACCCAGCCTTCCTGCTCCTGTGCCAGCATCAGAAGCGGGATAACGGCCGACTGCTCGCGGCCCTTCGGGTACTTCTTGATCCAGCTCTTCGCCTGCGCCGACATGGCGCGATTGAAGGCGAAGGACGCCGGCTGGACGGACGCTTCAGCGAGACGACGGACGGACATCAGCGGTCAACCTCGCCGAACACGATATCGAGGGAGCCGAGCACGGCGGATACGTCGGCCAGCATGTGACCGCGGCACAGGAAATCCATCGCCTGGAGATGGGCGAAGCCGGGCGCGCGCAGCTTGCAGCGGTACGGCTTGTTGGTGCCGTCGGAGACCAGATAGACGCCGAACTCGCCCTTGGGCGCCTCGACGGCCGCATAGACCTCACCGGCCGGCACGCGATAGCCTTCGGTGTAGAGCTTGAAGTGATGGATGAGCGCTTCCATCGAGCGCTTCATGGCCTGGCGCTTCGGCGGTACGACCTTGCCGTCCATGTTCGACGCGGCGCCCACCCGTTCGGTGGACAGCAGGCGGTCGACGCACTGGCGCATGATCTTCGCCGACTGGCGCATCTCTTCCATGCGGATCAGGTAGCGGTCGTAGCAGTCGCCGTTCTTGCCGATCGGGATGTCGAAATCCATCTCCGAATAGCATTCGTAGGGCTGGCTCTTGCGCAGGTCCCAGGCCGCGCCGGAGCCGCGCACCATGACGCCCGAGAAGCCCCAGGCCCATGCGTCGTCGAGCGATACGACGCCGATGTCGACATTGCGCTGCTTGAAGATTCGGTTGCCGGTGAGCAGGTCGTCCAGCTTCGATACGGTCCCGAGGAACGGGTCGATCCACTTGCCGATGTCCTCGACCAGTTTGTCCGGGATGTCCTGATGGACGCCACCCGGCCGGAAGTAGGCGGCGTGCATCCGCGCGCCAGACGCGCGCTCGTAGAACACCATCAGCTTCTCGCGTTCCTCGAAACCCCACAGCGGCGGGGTCAGCGCGCCGACGTCCATGGCCTGCGTTGTGACATTGAGGAGATGCGAGAGGATACGGCCGATCTCGGAGAAAAGGACGCGGATAAGCTGGCCGCGCTTCGGCACCTCGACACCCAGCAGCCGCTCGACCGCCAGAGCGAAGGCGTGCTCCTGGTTCATCGGCGCGACGTAGTCGAGCCGGTCGAAATACGGGACCGCCTGCAGGTAGGTCTTCGCCTCGATCAGCTTCTCGGTGCCGCGATGCAAGAGGCCGATATGCGGGTCGACGCGGTCGACCACTTCGCCGTCGAGTTCCAGCACGAGGCGCAGCACGCCGTGCGCCGCCGGGTGCTGGGGCCCGAAATTGATGTTGAAGTTGCGGACGTTGGTTTCAGCCATCGATCAGTCCCGCAGCGAAGCCGCGCTCATTCCCCGAACAAGCCGGCGAGCAGTCCCTCGCCGACGATTCCCCAGGCCAGCGCGCCGATCGCGATCACCACCGCGAGGCCCGCCACCCCTTGCGCCTTCCCCTCGAACCTGTCCGAAAGCTTCGACAGCCCGAACAGGATCAGCGCCAGCAATATCAGCCCGATGACCAGCGCCGCGATCAGGCGTCCCACGGCTGGTCCTCATTTCGCCTTCTCGTCGCCGGGCAGGACGTAGTCCGTTCCCTCCCATGGCGACAGGAAGTCGAAGTTGCGGAATTCCTGCTTCAGCTCGACCGGCTCGTATACGACGCGCTTCACCTCGTCGTCGTAGCGAACCTCGACGAAGCCGGTGAGCGGGAAGTCCTTGCGGAGCGGATGGCCTTCGAAGCCGTAGTCGGTCAGCAGCCGGCGCAGGTCCGGATGGCCCGAAAACAGGATCCCGTAGAGGTCGTAGGCCTCGCGCTCGAACCAGTCGGCGCCGGGAAACACCGACGTCACCGATTCGACCGGCGTGTCCTCGTCGGTCTCCACCTTGACGCGGATGCGCTGGTTCTGGCGCGGCGACATGAGGTGGTAGACGACATCGAACCGCTTTTCGCGGCCCGGATAGTCGACGCCAGCCACGTCGATGATCGACACGAACTGGCACTGCGCGTCGCGCTTCAGGAACGACATCACGGAGACGATGTCGACCGGATCGACGGTCACCGTCAGTTCGCCATAGGCGACCACCGCGTGCTTGAGCTTGGTACCCAGCTTTTCGACGAGATAGGCCGACAGATCGTTGAGGGCTTCGCTCATCGCCGCATCACCGCTCGATCGTTCCGGTGCGCCGGATCTTCTTCTGCAGGAGCAGGAAGCCGTAGAGCAGCGCCTCGGCGGTCGGCGGGCAACCCGGCACGTAGATGTCGACCGGCACGACGCGGTCGCAGCCGCGCACCACCGAATAGGAATAGTGGTAGTAGCCGCCGCCGTTCGCGCACGAGCCCATGGAGATGACGTAGCGCGGCTCCGGCATCTGGTCGTAGACCTTGCGCAGGGCCGGCGCCATCTTGTTGGTCAGCGTCCCCGCCACGATCATCACGTCCGACTGGCGCGGGCTGGCGCGCGGGGCGATGCCGAAACGCTCGGCGTCGTAGCGCGGCATCGACATGTGCATCATCTCGACCGCGCAGCAGGCGAGCCCGAAGGTCATCCACATCAGCGAGCCGGTGCGCGCCCAGGTGATCAGCGCCTCGGACGAGGTGACGATGAAGCCCTTGTCGGCGAGTTCGGCGTTAATCTCGCCGAAGAACGGGTCGTCGGCGCCGACGGGCTTGCCGGTATTGGGGTCGAGTACGCCGCGCGGGCGCGGCGCGATCAGGGTGCCTTCGGTCGGGCTCAGTCCCATTCCAGGGCCCCCTTCTTCCACTCGTAGATGAAACCGATGGTGAGGACGCCGAGGAAGATCATCATCGACCAGAAGCCGAGCCAGCCGACCGTGCCGAACGAGACGGCCCAGGGAAACAGGAACGCCACTTCGAGGTCGAAGATGATGAACAGGATCGACACCAGATAGAAGCGCACGTCGAACTTCATGCGCGCATCGTCGAAGGCGTTGAAGCCGCACTCGTAGGCCGACAGTTTCTCGGGGTCGGGATTGCGGTACGCCACCAGAAACGGCGCAGCCACCAGCGCCACGCCGATCGCCAGCGCCACGGCCATGAAGATCACCACGGGCAGGTACGAGGTGAGAAGTCCGTTCATTGGCTCACTTTCGGTTGGCTCGGACCGGCAACCACTATAGCCCTCCGCCGCGGACCGCGCGATGGGTTCGTTGACCGCGTCGCGCGTGCAGGAAAGGCCTTGCTGCAATGCGGCGAGGGTTAGCGCGTCGCTTCAAGCGAAGCAAGCGGTTACGCGGCCGTACGGGAGCCCAAAACGGGTCAAGTCGCAGCCGGCGACGAACGGTCGCTGGCGGCAAGTCGGGCGGACGGACTGCGGGAAGGAGAATGGCGCGAGTGACGGGGCTCGAACCCGCGACCTCCGGCGTGACAGGCCGGCACTCTAACCGACTGAGCTACACCCGCGCATGACCCCGGGCGGCCCGGCGTCGTGGGCGGCTGATACGGACTTCGCCGGTAGGTGTCAAGCGAAACGGCGACCCAATTTCGCTTGCGGCCCCTGACGCAAGCGCATAAACGTCGCCGCTCCGGAGGGCGATTAGCTCAGTTGGTAGAGCGCTTCGTTTACACCGAAGATGTCGGCGGTTCGAGCCCGTCATCGCCCACCATATATCCTGCTGATTTTGCTTAACTTTATTCTGATCTGCCTCTTTAGGAGCTAGAGCTTGCGGCACATTAGCAACCAACTAGCAACTTTGCGTGTAGTCGATCTTTGACGCGCTATCGCGGTTGACCGTCATCGGAACTCTCGCTTCCCGCGGCTCCTTTCTGCTTCTGGAGCCGTGAGCGGATGGAGTGCTCATAGTCCCAGAAAATATGAGAGCGTACATCTAGATCGTCGGGTACGCTATTGCGACCACCAAGTCCGGATACTCCCAGCTAGCGGTTTGCGACAAGCAGTTTGGGCGAAGGATCGGTAGATACGCTGTTGAAGCTAGGTTTTGCCGTTCAGGCCCAGGGCACGTTCAATCAGGGCTTCGCTTTCTGAAGGCAGTCCAGCAAAAAAGGCAGCAACGATTTCTCGAAGCTTCGGTTCGTCGCGCGTCTCGCATTCCCAGACTATGAGAACTTCGTAGCCGAGATCTTGCAGGGCCTGCTGTTGACGTGCATCTCGCTCATGGTTTCGCACAAGCTTCTCAGACCAGTAGCCGGTGTTCGACCGCGGCTTGGACGCCAGACGGCAATTCTCATGCGAGTGCCAGAAGCAGCCGTGAACAAAGATCGCCCAGCGCCGCGCCTTGTTGGCGAGATCGGGCTTGCCTGGCAAGTCCACGACATGGATGCGGAAGCGATGCCCGAGCGCGTGTGCCGCGGACCTGGTCCTTACCTCCGGCTTCGTATCCTTCGACCGGACACGTCCCATCATCTCCGACCGCGTGAGCGGCACCCGCAAGCGTCGCGGGGTAATCCTTCCGAGTTTTTTTCTAGGTCCAATCGACACTACCCGCTCCCGCATCGGAGTTCCGGGATTTCCGCCTCGCCGAAGACGCATGTCGAGACATCCGCTCTCAGCCGCCCGTCGGGCCGGAGGCTCGCATACACGATCCTGAGCGCGCTTCCACCGGGGAGGCCCGTAAGGTCGCCATGCACCGACTTCCTCAATGCTAGCGACTGGTCGCCACCTGCGCCGTAGCGGCCTGTCAGGCGCACGTTCACTGCGTACAGATCGCCGTCCATCCCAGGATCAACCGATAAAAGCGTTCCGCGCGCTGCTGGCTCGAGAAGCTCCGGCCATGGGTTCGCTTCGCTCCATGACCAGAAGGCCGGGCAGATCGCCATGTAGGGACACTGCCCGCAGGCCACTTGTCCAGGATGTGCCAGAGCCGCGCTATCGCAGCCCGTCGAGAGCGCCTGGTTCATAGCATCTAGCCCGGCAATAGCCGCGTCGGCCTCAGCCTCGCAAGCCAGCCTGTCGACGCGTTGCTCTAACACCTGGCCCGATGCCGCCACAATCCGCGCTGTTTCGGGCCAGCTGCCCAGCTCGCCAATCAGAACGGAATAGAGCCGCAGCTGCCGCCAGTATCCATCGACAATGCTGGCGGCGTCCGCCCGTCCCGGGTCCGGCAGCAACGACTTGTATTCGGTGACGGCGGTGATGTTGAACTGATCCGGCCGGCCGGCAAGCCGTCCCGAACAGGCCGTGAGCAGGCGTTCGCTTCCGCCAGCGGCCGGCGAACTGCCCGGTGAAGCACGCCGCCGCACACCGGAACTGCGGTTGCCCTTCCCGACCGCCGTGGCAATCGCACGCTGGCGGACGAGATAGTAGCCTGGCCAACGCTCAGGAGTGGCGAAGCGCGCATCCAAACGGTGACGCGATGCTTCAGCAAGGATATCCGCGATGGCACTATCCCAAAGACTCGCCGCTTCGCTGGAATCTGCGGGCGCCTCTGCCATAAGCCGGTGAAAGGCTGTGCCCAGCCATGCGCGCGGACTGTGAAGAACCCAGTTGTCCGCCTCACGGTTTGTGCTCAGTGCCGCCCGGAGAGAACAGAGGCGCATGTGCGACCAGAGCGTCGGGGTGGTCCGCGCCGCTGACGTCAGCACAATGGGACGCCCGACGTCCATCTACGCGGGCCGTCGCAAAGCTTCGAAGACCGAGATGAAGCTCCACGCGGGATCGACCCGCAGGCCGCGAGCGCGTTCGGCGTCATCCCAAGCCGCCGCAATCTCGGGGCCGGCGCCGGCGCGATCCGTAAGCCACAGCGGATGGGTCACGATGATCGCTTCCCGTCCGTTCGTCAGCCCGGGAAGGCCGCCGAAGGTCGTACGGGTAAAACCCGGCCGGGCGGCCTCGAGCGTTGCCGCCGCGAGATCGGCAACCCGCGCCCACAAGGGCGATGAGAGCGATATCGCGCTGTTTGCGTCGAGCGCGAGATTGGCCATGTCCATCGCAAGTCGCCAGTCGAGAAGGTTGTGATAGGCGAGATTGCTGTAGCTTCGCAGACAGTCCGGACAGGACGTGTCGCATGCGCCCGCATGCGCTTGGTCGACAAGCCGGTCGTGGAACTGCCAATGCGAGTTCTGGACGATCATCTGAAGGAGCTGCTCGCTAATCGCCGGCTCGCCCAGGTGGGTCGCATAGCCGGCGCCATTCTCGAGCGTGTCGCACAGAAATATCTGGCCGACGACCGATCCCAACGCGGGATCTTCCTGGCTCCTGATGCCCGCCTTCAGTTCATAGTCCTGAATATCAAGGTAGACCGCGGCGGCGCGCCTCATCATGAAGGCCAGCGAATACAGCGCCGACCGCCCTGCCGGAGCGCGAGGATCCGCGGCCCGTCCAGGCCCGTAGTCGCGCACGCCGAGGAGCATCATGTCTGTCTCGCTGATCGCCGCGAGCGCGCACGTCACTACGGGACTTGCCGCGACCATGGGTGTACCGGGCCGCCGGCCGACTGATGCCGCATGCTTTTCTTCCGCTGCGTTGGCTGCGCCTACGTCGACCATGGCCCCGCGGGCCCACGATTCCTGCGACAGGTGGAAGAGACGGCCGGCATTGTCATTAATGACGTGAAGCCGGCCCTGGCCGGCGCCGATGTCGAAGTTGCGGTGAATCCCGATGCCAAAGGGTGGGCGGCCAACCTTTGGCCGTGCGGCACGCGGCACGAAGTCGAAAACTCCGTCATAGTCCCTGGCCTTGGTGTAATAGCTCACGAAGCCCTTCGGTTGCCGAAGATCGATAACCTGATAGTCCCGATCGCCAGTTCCTGCCGGCACTCCACAAACCGGACAAGCAGGGGTGTTCGGATTTGCAGTCTCGACGTGCTGACAGTTGCCGCAGAGCCCAACGACGACCGGCGGACCCAAGGGATTCGGGTCTTGGACAGCAAGCGGGCCCTGGCGAACATAGTGGCCGACGCCGATCGCCGTGTGGATCGTCCGCTCCTTCACAGTCTCCGCACCGGGCGCAAACATGCTAACCGCAAGCTCGAGATCCCGGTCCACGGTTTGGCGGGGCGGCCAGTTCTGCGGCTGCTTGTGGTAAAGCAGCCGTGCGCGCGTCGGGAAGCCGAACATCGGCAGGATGCCCTTATTGGCGAGCCGCTCGCTCAGGCCGTCCTGCACCAGGGCCTGATCCCGCGCGGCGCCCGTGACTTCTCCGACGAGGCTGTTCGTAATCCAGGCGACAGCATCTGTCCGGCTGGTCGCCGAGGCGGCCAGGCGCGTCTGCACGAGCAGCGCATCGCAGATGTCTTCGATGAGAGGCTGATTGCGGCCAATCCACTGCGAAACCACGCTCGCGACATCACCGGCCGCATAACCGGCCGGCAGATTGTCCGGCGGCAGATTCCAGGCGGTGGCCGTTCCGAATTCGCCATGCACGCTGTCACCCGCGGTGCCAGCAAATAAACCGAGCTCGGAAAACGCCCGGCGGAGCACCTCCTTGGCAAGGACGCGGCGGAGAATTTGCAGCCGATTGGTGTCGACATATGGCGGCGGCGGCGGATCGGCAGTGATGCGCTCGGGCCGCTGGAAATAATAGTCGTCGTGGCTGCGGCCGCGGCAGAGCGTGAGCGCGAGAGACAGCGCCGCGCCGCGGCGGCCTGCGCGGCCGACCCGCTGCTGATAGTTGAAGCGCATCGGCGGCATGTTGGCCATCATCACAGCCAGCAGGGACCCGATGTCGACGCCCGCTTCCATCGTGGTGGTGACGCTCAGTAGATCGATGTTGTCGGTGAGAGCGACCTCGTCGCCGACTGGAATGTTCTGGAACAGGCGCTGGCGGTCGCGCGCGAGCCCCTTGTCCGTCTGCCCCGTCATCTCGGCGCAGTTGAGGCGGAAGATCGGGCCGGCATCGACCGCGAGCCAGCGGTAGTAATCGATCTCCTGCCCCGCATCGTCGACCCCGGCGACGCGCGATGTACCGAGCGGCGTGAGGCAGCCACTGCAGATGCCGCCACTGCGGTGGAGATGAACTCGCGAGCACCGGGTGCACTGAAAATACGTTGCCGTGGGATCGGCTACAAACAGTCCACCGAACAGAAGAATGCCCAAGTTGAACACGCCGGCGCGCGTCAGAAGCGCGGTGACATCCTGTACGAAGTCGGCCCGTGTGATCCCGTTGGCGTTCGCCACCGCTGCAAGATAGTCCCGAGCATACTTTGGGAGCTGATTGTCGTCCCCCGTCGCGCGGTGAGTATCGATCCGCCGCCGCTTGCCAAGCATCCTGATGCAACTATCGGCGGCCTCCTGATACACGGGAGCCGCCGCCGCATAGCTCAGGCGGTCGGTGGTGACGCAGCCTAGCTTCAGCGATTCAAGATCTCGCCGGCCGCCGGAGAAAAGGGACTCGGCAACCGCCTCGCGCGCGGCAGTCTGAATGCGCGTGCGATGGTCGTTCTCCTCGCCGCTCAGACCCGCACGGTAAACCGGCGGCACTACGGCCCAGTCAAAAAGCCGCTGCCACTCGCCGCGCTGATCGTCCAGGTTCGTCCACATCACGCTGCGGTCGACACCGCCCGGATTCATGCCGGTCATCAGCAGGCGCCGGGCCGCATCTTCCTCGAGATCAGTTGCCTTCGAGAGCCCTGCCCGCGCATGCGCAAGAGTCCGGTCGGCGAGCTGCTGCATCGTTAGCCCGCCTATCGCCGACGGCATCGCGGCCATGGCGGGAATGCGCGAGGCGAGGATGGCGTTTGCTTCCCGCTGCCGGCCGATTGCAAACACGCTGGCAAGAGCGGCATCGTCCGAACTCAAGGTACCTCCCTGCACCTGGAGCTCGAATGCAATCGCCGCCCTGGTGCTGTCCTCCATGCCGCCGACGAGCGCCTGGCGAATGGCATCGAGCCAATGCGACTTCGCAACGCCGACCGCGAGTTTCGCGGCGTCCTGCCGGCTGTCAGAAAAGAGAACCAGCTTGCGGCGCGGGTCCTCGACCGGACGTCCCGCCTGCACCTCCGGAGGCGCAATCTCCCGCAGGAGAGAATCCGAAAGCACCTGCGCGACCTTTTGAAAGCCTGTGCGCTGGGTGCGGATCGGCGCCGAGCTGGTCATTCGGCTCCAGTCGGCCTCGCAATGCGGACAAACCGACGGCCGTTCGTTGCGCGCACTCGGAACAAGCGCGCGAGGAGGCACCGGGTTCTGGTGCAAGGCGGCGACGTGATAAATCCATCCCGTAGCATCAGCGCTGCGGCGCGCGATCTCGAGTTCGCCTGTACGATGGTCGTACCGCGCCATTCTCCAGTTTCGCTGGACCCCTTCCTGGGTCCATGTGTCCCGTTGCGGCTGGCGAAGCGTGCCGTCGGCCAGCTGCGCGGGCCAGTAGACGGCATAGTTGTCGTAGGTCCTGTCGTTCGCTGAGTGGTCAGGCGCCTTTTCGATGTTGGGGTCGTCGGGCACCAGGGACCAGCTGTTCTGCCCGAGAGAGCGCCGGTAGCCGCCAAGGAATATGTCGCCGCACGGCTCGCAATAGAGCATCTCCAGCACGCGCGAGCCGCATCCGCACGTCGTCGTCGGACGGTCGAACAAGCGTCCCACCGGTATGTTGGCCTCATTCCAATGCGCGCCGCTGCACGCCTGGTTGGTGCAGGCCCACACGCCCTGAACATTCCGGAAGAACAGATGGACACGCGTCGGCAGAAGGGGCGCGCCTGCAGCCGACTCGGCCGCAGACAGGGACATGATGAGGGCGGCTGCAGCGCTCGCGGCGCGGTCTCCCGGCTCTCCGGGAAACAGCGATCCGGCCAGGGCCTCGATCGTTTGCGGAACGACCGTTGGGCTCGCATCGGTCCCGTCATTGCAGGCCGCCCGAATAGCTTCCGGAGCGCCCGCCTCGATCAGCGCCGCGCCGAGCTGCTGGCCCGCGGAAAGAGCCGCATCTGGCGGGCTCAGCGATGCGGTGGCCGCAAAGGCCGCAACCGCATTCGCCACGTCAGCGTCGGACGCCGCTACGATGCTGCTCCCAAGCTGCTCGACGGGCCCGGCTAGCGCCGAGAGGCGTTGCGCAGACCTTGGGGCAAGGGCTTCAGCGCCACCGCGAATGAGCGTGAAGGGCCGCGCGCGCCCGAAGAACTGGCGCAGATAGTCCTGGGCGCGTGCGTCGTCATCGCCGAGCGAGGCGCTCGACGCGAGGATCCGGAGCTGCGGATGGTCGGGGTTCAGCCCGAGCCGCTCGTACAGAACCCGGAGGATGTATCCCACCTCCGTTCCGGGTGTTCCGCGATAGGTGTGAAGCTCGTCGACGACGAGATGAAACACGTTGGCAGGATCTTCAAGCCAGCGGCGCGTCGCGGCGAATATCTGGTCCTCGATATCGCGCATCAGCATGATGTTCAGCATGCTGTAGTTGGTGATCAGAATGTCGGGCGGAGCATCCTGCATGTCCCACCGGCTCCACATCTCGCCGCCATCAAAGCGGGGAAAGAAGCGCTGTGCGTCGGTGCCGGCAACCCGCTGGGCGAGCGAACTCTGCCGGCGCAGCTCTGTTCTCAGTTCTGCTTCTGCGTTGTCCCGCTGCGGACTTCCGGAGATTGGCGTCCAGCCCGTGTAGCGTCCAAACCAGAACCGGTGCCCCGGGCGGTTGGCGCTGAGCCACGCGCGCACCCGGTCGCTATCAAGCGCCTGGCGAAGCCGTGACATCTGATCTTCGGCGAGCGCGTTCAGCGGATAGAGAACAAGCGCGCGGATCGCCGGCGGCCGGCTCCCCATCTCGTGCGCCCGCTGCGAGATTCGCGGGTGATACACACGATTTGCAGGAGAGCCGGCCGGCGGCGGCATCGACCACCAGTCATTACGCGGAGCGGGCGCAATGGCAGGCCAGCCCGCAGACTCGCGGACAATGGCGGCGAGGACAGGAAGGTAGATCGACTCCGTCTTGCCTGAGCCGGTGCCGGTCAGGATCACGGTGTCCGACTGATTGGCTACACTCGAACGGAGCATCGCCTCCTGATGCAGGTAAAGCTCGATCGGCGCGCTGCCCCGCGGAAGAAAGAGCCCCTCCTCGGCGACGCCCGCGAGATCGTCGATATTCTGCTGGGACCAGCCCGCGACTCCGCCAAGGACGCTGGCGGTCGCGGCACGAACATCATGTCCGCTCAGGACGTAGCCGGGCTGAGGTTCGATCAGCGGTTCACGATACAGGACGCCGTCGCGGTCGAGAAGACGGCGGCGCGCCTGAACCAGGTCCTCGAAGCGGAGATCGAACGGGCTGTCGAAATACCTGAGATAAGCGCTCTTCAGGCTGTCGAATGTATGGATCGGATCGGTCATATCAGTCTCAGCCCCGTAAGCGCGAGAAACAGCCTCAGGTGTTCTGGCCGGACGCCAGCAAATGCAATCTGCCTGGTTTCGCGGTCGAAGCGCGGAAGCCCGCCGCTACACAGAGCCATGCCGCGTGCCATGATCCCCGGCGGATAGAGCTGCGCCGGGAGCGACAGCGTCCCGCTATCGGGCGCCCATCGCACCACCTTGCACTTTGCCGCAGCGGCCATGCGTCCGGCACGGTCGTCGATCAGAGCGGCGTCCTGCGGGCTGCTCTTGATCAGGCTTACCCAGTCCCAGTCGCGCTGGATGCGGAACAAGCCCGTGCTTGCGGCAGCTGCTTCCGCCAACGTGGACGACACCCAGTGCATCTTGGACCTGGAGAAGCGGCGGACGGTTTCGACACGCCCCTGCACCATGGGGCACGGCGTGCGCGGCCACAGGCGGACTGACGGTGTGCAAGCTAGAATCCGGATGGCGGCATCGGTTTGGAGAGGAATCCGCGCCCCGGCGGCAGTGTCGGCCAGTAGCTCCTGAGACGATGCCACCACCATCACCGTTGCGGGCCGGTCGCCGTGGCATTCTGCGCTAAGGTGCGTTCCGGCGGCGCTGCAGGCCGCCGCAAGGCCGTCGAGAAGCTTCGGCGTCCGCGCGCCACAAAGGGCCGCTGCAATCCCTCCATCCCTCGGCAGGCCGGCGAGCACCGGCGGCGCGATCTGCCAGGCATTGGGCGCAGTCCACTCCGCATGCCCAAGCGTCACCGCATCGTCGACGAAACGGCGCTCGCTCGCCGTGCCGATCAGCTCGCCAGGCAGATCGCCGATTTTTCCCGACCGGCGGTACGACATCCATTCCAAGGCCCGGTCGGTCATGGGCGCGGCCTCTTGTGGCGGCGCGCCCGCTCTCGCGCCTTTCGCCATGCGTCCTCAGCTGGCGCACCGCCGCCGTCGAGCGGAAGCCTCCTCGCGGAGGCGCTTCGCACCTCGGCGACCCATAGCGGGTCGATCGCGCGCGTGCCTGAAGCAGTTGGCGATGGACTGAGCCATGATATCCGGCCCTGCTTCCGCCGCTGTCCCGATGCGGAAATGAGGAATGCTGGAGGTTCTCCAAGCAGACCCACAGCGACTGGCGCATCTGGCCGTCCCCGGAGAGCGACGGCGCCGCGCCGAAGCCCAAGGCAGACAACGGACAGCATCGCATCGGCCGCCACGACATATTCTCCGCCAGGGCCTGATACCGCGGCGCCGCAGATCTGAGCAACGGCCCATGGCGCATGCGCCGAAGCGCCGAAGCGCTCCGGATGCGCGTCCCAGGCTTCCCAGCCGTCGCTCTTCCAAGGGTCCTCGATGATCCGGTAGGCCGCCGAGGGTCCGGGCACGACATCGATGAGATGATCGCCCGGCCTCTCCCATCCGTCGGCGGTCCAGGCGCCATCCTCGCCCAGCTCGGCCGGACGTCCATCGATCGTAACGGTCGCCCCCGCTGGGAACGGCGCGATTTTGATCCTCGGCGGACCGCCCTCCGCAAACGATGCCGCGCGGATGCGCAGGCCTTCCGAAAACCGTATCTCCGATCCGACACCAGGATCCAGGACCGTCAGACCTGTCGCGAGTCCGGATGCCGCTGCGTGGGCCGGCCGGTAGCCCGAGAGCACTATCCAGCCATCCGGAATCCCACCCCAGTGATCGTGCGACACCAGCGTCGGCGACCCGCACGCTTGCGCCGCTGCGTGGACCGCGGCGGCGTCTTCGGACCGGCAGATGATCGTGCTTGGCGAGAGCAGCCCCGCAGACCCGACCGACATAGTCCCCGGCTCGTCGGCCACCTCGCCGAAGATGTGAATCCTCCGGCCGCTGCGAAGCCATTGATAGCCCTCTTCGCAATCGAGCCGGACCTCTCCTGAGAGCAGGTCCACCGTCCATTCGATATCGACGTCGTCGTACCGGTCCTCGCTGTAGGCGCCGACCTCTGCGCCTTCGCCGAGCAGAAGCGTAATGCGGTCAGGATAGCCGGCAGGACGGGCGAGAACCGCGGAAAGCGTCGCCGTGCGGCGTATCGGATGAAGCATCAGCCGCAGCTTCGCTTCCGCCGGGGCACGAAGGGCGGCTTCGGCCGCCGCTGCCCGCTCCGAGCCCGGCGCCGCTTGCGACGCAAGCGCTCTTCGCTGTCCGCGGCGATCCCGATGCTGAGCGGGGTTCGAACGGCGCTGCCGCGTCCGGACGGGCGCGTCCGCGCTCGCGGCCTCGCCAGCTGCCTCTTCGGAAATCGAATCCGTCAAAGGATCGGCGGCCGTCGGCTCCGGCTCCTGCTCCGCCTGCAGCTCCAGCCCCAGATCGTCGTCCGGCGGATCAGCCTGAACCGCGGACGCGTGAGCATTCAGTTCGCTCCCTGCGGAGGCACACCCCGCGGCCTCGGTGCTTTCATCCTCATCGATCGTGTCGCAGCCTTCGCGAGCGAACCCGCTGCACGCCTCCGTTTCCGGACGTTCGTCTTCAGGCGTGGTTTCCTGCGGCCAGGCTTCCTCGGCCGGGCACGCAGCCAGAGCCTCATGCTCCGCTTCACCCAGCGCACCGTCCTGCAGGCCAGCCACCGGCGGCGTGGGAATGTCTGCCAAGTCGGGGCCGGGATCGGCGGACAGCTCCATTGCCGTCACGTCCGTCAGCTGGACCGCCAGAGCCGCCGCCTCGCGCAGCGGGGCCGCGTGACCTCCATCTTCCGCAATGGACGCCGGCTCGGCGTTCCCCCCTGTAGCCGGATTTTCCGGGTCGTGTTCACCACCCGGATCTCTGCCTGTCTCCACGACGATGCCGGCGAGCTCAGCCGGTAGCGCACTATCTTCCGGGCCGGGCGGCGGCGCGTCACCCAAGGTGGGGCTGGGATCGACGAACTGCTCGCCGGCCGTGACGTCTGTCGGTGGGAGAGCAAGCGCTGCCGCCGCTATTGGCGCCGCGAGCATCTCCGGATCGTGCTCACCGCCCAATTCGCTATCCATCCCCACGACGATATCGGCGAGCACATCCGGCACAACGGCTTCCGGCACGCGGACCGCGCCGGGAGCTGATCTCGCGACATCCGAAGTCCCCTCGGGGACAGACTTTTCGTCGTGATCCGCCGAAGAACCAGCAGGAGGCAGATGCTCGTCTGCCGGAGCGAGCACGGCAGCATCGCCAGGACTCTCGGCCGGCGCGTCGAAGCGCGCGTCTGGGGGATCGCTCGAGCCATGATGATCTCGCGCCGTCGCAGCCGGGCGACCGCGCCGCATCAGCAGCCAAATCGCGAGTGCTGGACCGCCTAAAGCAGCCGCAGCAACGATTAGAAGAATGAGCCCCTCCGCCATCGTCTGATGGTTACCCGCTTGCGGGCGCGCGGCTCGTCGCCAAAAGGCCTTCTGCTACTCTCGCGACGGCCAGGCCCAGCAGCGGCGGGACGGCGTTCCCCACCTGCTTGAGCTGCTGCCACTCGCTTCCATGAAATATGAAGCCGTCATGAAAAGACTGGAGCCGGGCGGCTTCGCGGACGGTGATCCAGCGGTTGTAGCTCGGGTGAATCCATTCGGACAGGTCGCGGTGCATTTGCGCGAGGATGGTATAGGACGGCTTATCAGGATCGAGCCGACGCCATTTGTGGCCTCTCGTGCCGTTCCAGAGTTCCTTGGGTAGGGAATCACCTCTCGCGCCGGGCTTGAGCGCAGCAAGAATGGCCTTGCGCCGCTCCTGGATTCCCTTCGTGTGATGGTTGAACAGCTCGTCCTTCTCCAGCCGGCGCCGCTTCTGCTGCGCGGAGAGCAGCGGCTGATCGCAGTCCAGCCTCATCAGCTTCTGATAGGCTGAACAACCGTTCCGCGGCTTGCGCGGATAGGGGAGCGGGCCGTCATCTGCGGAGACCTTTCGCGGAAGGTCCGAGAGCGCCTCGCGCACGGTTACAACCACACCCGCCTTTTGGCCGTTCAGCAGCGCCGCTGCCGCTTTGGAGATGTCCCCCTCGAATTCCTGGTCATCTCTCAGTCCGATTATGAAGACGCGGCGGCGGTCCTGCGGCACGCCGAAGTCAGACGCGAGCACAGGAAGGATTGCCGTCCGGCGATAGCCTGCGGCCGTAAACGCCGACAGAATCTTCGATTTGAAATGGCCGTTCTCCATAGCGAACATGTTCGGCACGTTCTCCATCACGAAGGCGCGCGCTTTTACCGTCCGGCATATGCGTACGAATTCCTTATAGAGTAGATTGCGCGGGTCCGTGAGATCGCGGGGGCCGATCTGGCTGAAACCCTGGCAGGGCGGCCCGCCATACACAATGTCGATAGGCTGCTCCGGGAGCGCGCGGCCTTGCCCGTTCAGGAAGCCGCTAACATCTCCCTCGTGTAGTTGGACTTCTGGGAAGTTGGCAGCGTGCGTCCTGCACGCATGCGGATCGGACTCCACAGCCGACACCACCTGCCAGCCGGCCAGCCGCACGCCCTCGCAAAATCCGCCGGCGCCGCAGAAGAGCGATATTGCTCTCGTCATTACTAGATGTAGATCTCTTGCTTAGTCCTAACCCATATTTCCGAGCTTTTTGCCTGCCTCATGTATACCCCCGCACACTTCAGCAAAACACTCGTTATAAGAGCTGGCCGGCTGCGTCGCCGGCTTCGTCGCTGTGTTCAACCAACAATTGGACTTGGCGGCCAATCGTCTCAGATGCCGATTCTCTGTTGAATACCAGCTCGCATTGCTCCACGAAGCAGCTGTTTCGGACGGCGACGTCGTCGCGCAGACGATCCATTTTAGATCATCAGGAATCTGAGATGGCAAGCGGGACATTACGTCTCGACGGTGCCGCTGGACGAGCGATCACGGCACGACATCCTCCATGGTCATCCGCAATGTCTGCTTCCGCGCAGAAACAACAACATCTGCCTTCATGACGACATGGAGGGCGCTAAGGCGCCATCTGCTTCGCTCAGCGGACCGTCCGCCTTTAGGAAAAAGCAAAGTTTGCCCGATGGTCAATATGAGGGCGAAAAGCGGTCATAGCGCCCCTGCCCTGAATAGCATCGAGGTATACCCCCGCGTGACGCCGCAAGGTGCACTTTGGGAGCCGTAACATCTGGGTTGACGTCGACTATTTGTGACAGGGTAGCGTCGCCTCAAAACCCTGAGGTGACACATGGCCCGCATCGGTTACGCCCGCGTCAGCACGCTTGACCAAGACCTCGATATTCAGATCGCGAAGCTCAAGACCGAAGGCTGCGAAATCGTGCGGTCCGAGAAGGTCTCAGGCGCTAGCCGCGATGGCCGGACCGAGCTGGCGACGATCCTCGATTTCCTGCGGCCCGGCGACGAATTGATGGTGACCAGGCTCGACCGCATGGGTCGCTCTACGCGTGACGTGCTCAACCTTGTTCATGAGGTCGAGCAGAAGGGTGCGTTTGTGACTGTGCTCGACCCGCATGTGTCGACGCGCGGCGAGATGGGGCACGTCATCCTGACTGTCCTTGGGATGGTGGCCCAAATGGAGCGCCGCTTCATCAAAGAGCGTCAGCGCGAAGGTATTGCGAAGGCGAAGGCGTCGGGTGCCTACCGAGGTGGGCAGCGCCGCATAGACCGAGATCGCATTATCGAATTGCACCAAGAAGGTACGGGCGTTAGCGGTATCGCGAAGCATGTCGGTTGTTCGCGCATGCAGGTCTATCGAATTCTAGCAACGTAGAGCCCGAACAAGCCTTCCAGCGCTTCGCTGCCGACGAGAAGCGGCGCCAGTTGAACGTAAACCGTCCGGCAAGCATGTATGCATATGTTGGGCATTGTTCCACAGGCGGAGCGCCATGCTCGACGACGCTACAATACCAACTCAGCGGTCTGACCGCTTGATGACCCTGGCAGAGGCCGAGGCGACACCTCGCGACGATGATCTGGCGGATCTGGTCGGATGGGTCCGTTCGTACCTGATGCAGCCGCATCCCGATCTCGGCCGTACTGGAGCTGTCTGCCCTTTCACCAAACAGGCCGCCAAGATTGACTCGGTCAGAGTCGCTATCAGCAGACTGGCGTCTCTTGACCAGCAGCCAGCGTTCGAACTCGTTCGGGCCGGTTTCGGCGACCTCGATCGCATTCCCTGCAAGCCCGGCATGGAACATTTCCGGACGGTCATCTTCGGCTTCCCTGAATATCGATCTGCCGACGGCATCGCACTTCTTGCCAGCGTTCAGGCCCGCCTTCGTTTCTACTCGCTGGCACGCTTCAGAATGATCGGCTTCATGCATGCCGCCAATGAAGCGCCGGGCCTGTGGAATCCTGGGTTTCGGCCGCTTAGGGCGCCTATGCCGGTCCTGGCCATCCGTCACATGGTCGAGCAGGATGCGCCTTTCGCGGTCCGCCACAAGCCGTTGATGGTCGCGTATCTCGCCAAGTTCCGTCTAGCGGGGGTTCGCCGTCTGATGGCCGCGGCGCGCAAATGACAGGAACAGCCGAACTACTTGCACGGCACCCTGTCGCCGAACTGGTCGATGGGCCGATGCGCTTTCAGACTATCGACAAACCACGCGACTTTCGCGCGCTTGCTGCCGAATGGCGCGCGCTTTACCGGGCCTGCGGCAGCACGGCGAGCCCGTTTCAGAGCTTTTCCTTCCTCGATCGCTGGATCGAGATTTACTTGCCGTCAGACTCCCGGATCGCAGTCGTCATCGCGAGGCAGGCGGGGAAACTCGTCTTCGCCCTGCCGCTCATCTTGCGCGAGCGACTCGGCGTCATCCATCTCGAGTTCATGGGCATGCCTGTCGCACAATATTGCGACGCACTGATCGATCCGGCGGTGGCAAGCGCCGTGAGCATCGACCTTGACCACCTCGTCCGCTCATTGGGCGCGGATATCCTGATCGTGTCGCACGTTACCGAGAATTCTGCCCTCAAGCGCTTGGGTTTGAATTCTGCGCACGTCGTCAAGCAAGAATGGGCACCGCGTGCCGACCTTTGCGAGCGAGTGTCAGGCGATCAGCCGGGAAGCGCGTACTCAGCGAAGGCGCGATCAAACTACCGGCGTTGGTTGAGGCATATAGAGAAGGAGGGGCCGCCGCTGGCGTCGTTCGAGCCGCATGGCTCCGATGCTGTTGACGCGGCAACTCTGGCCATAAAGCTGAAGCGCGCCTGGCTCGAGCAGAATGCCATTGTGTCCCCCACGGTCTTTTCCCCGCGCTTTGAAGCCTTCTTTGCCAGCATGGCGGCGGTGCCTGACGATGGCGGCCTGAAGATCACGGCGCTGCAGGCTGGCGACCGCACGATCGGCCTCGACCTCTCGTTCGACTCTGAGAAATGCACCTTCGGACATGTGCTCGCGCTAGCCACCGGTGCATCCAACGGCGCAGGTCATTTGCTGATCCATGCGGCTTTTGCTGCCGCTCGAAGAAGGGGCAAAACGTTCTTCGATCTCAACGCGCCAGCCGATCCGTTCAAATTGCAGCACTCGGATAGCGTCAGTGCCGTGACGACCTATGCCTTTACGCCTACCATTCGCGGCAGGCTTTATCGACGGATGATGCTTGAGGGCGCGATGCCTCTAGCGAAGCAGATTGTTCGTAACCTGCCGAGATCTGCTTCTGGCGCGCTGATCCGACGCTTGAGCAGATGATTGCGGCACAAGCTGCGAACCGCAAACGATCGACAAGATTGGCGATGCTCAGATCTTCACCAGCATCGCGGTGACGTACATGAAGGCGACGCCGACAGCCAATCCGGCCATCGCCGCCGGGCCAAACAGCGCCCGCGAACCGTCGGTCCGCTGGCGAAGCTGCATCGAGATGACCTCGACGATTACCTGCAGGATCGCGCCCGCGCCGACCGCCAGCGCCAGCGCCGACCATTGCGGTGCGTAGGCGAGGCTGCCGATCCATAGGCCGACGACGGCGGGGCCGCCGGCAAGCAGCGCCAACGCGGCGAAACTCCATAGCGGCGGCCGCTGCTTGAGGATCGGAGCGGCGATGCCGATTCCCTCGGTGATGTTGTGCAAGGTAAAGCCGAGCACGAGGAAGGTGCCGAGGCCGGCCGCGCCTGACGCGAAAGCCGCGCCGATCGCCAGCCCCTCGCCGAGATTGTGGAGGCCGATGCCGAGCGCGATGAAGGTCGCGAGCGTCAAGCCTGCGGGCGTGCCGTCGCGGCGTCCGACGGCCATGAGCAGCAGGAAGCTGGCGGTCGCCGCGAGCAGGACCATGGTCGGTCCCTGGAACAGGGCCGCCGCTTCGCCGCCCAGTTCGAGCGCGTCCTCCAATGTGTCGACCAAGAGAAAGGCAAGCATTCCTACGGTCAGCGAGAGGACGAAGTCCAGGCCGGCGCGCCCGACATTCCGCAGCGCGGGATAGAACATCAGCCCCACCACCACAGGCAGGATGCCGACGAAGAGGCCGAGCACGCCTTGCGCTCCGAAACTCAGGGAATCGCGTGTCGGGGTCGGCACCGCGACGGCGATCTCATGCCCGAACGTCGCTCCGGTGTTGGTGACGACGTTGATCGCGTGCGCCTCCCCCAGGACCCAGGGGAAGGGTATGGCGATCCAGGCCGTGCTCCCCCGGGCGAGTTCTCCAGGCGGGTCCTGCGTGAACTGCCAGTAGGCGTCGTCCACCTGGACCTGGGCGATTCTCATCGATTCCGATCCGCCCGCCCTCACCAGTATCCTGATGCCGTCGAAGTCGAGGATCGTCCGCTCGAAGGTGAGGTTCTCGACAGGCGGCGCGCCGTTGCGAAAGGCCGCGAGCGGATTCGACGAGACAAACCAGGCAATCGCCAGCCCAAGCACCGCCAGCGGCAGCGCGATCCAGAGGAGATTGAGCCGCCCGGACTGGCGTGAGGTAGTTTCGGAGGAAGGCGCGATGTTGGTCATGACACGGCATCCACGACATCGAACATGCCGACCCAGCCGAGTTCGGTGAACTCGGACTGGTGCGGATGAAACATGTAGAGGCCCGGCTCGTGCTCCCTGAAATGGAACTCCAGGATGCCGCGCTCGGCCTGGCACTGGGTGATCAGGTCGACGGTCCTGAGCGTGGGCGTCAGCGTGGTGCCCTGATTGTAGTAGTCGAAGAAATTTGCATGCAGGTGGAAAGAGTTGATGGGATCGAATTCCACCACGTTGACCAGATAGACGCGAACCGGCTTGTCCCTGAGGATACGGATCGGCTTCTTCGCATAAGCGTGGGCCACCGTGTTGACCGCATAGATCTCGTTCTCGTTGTCGAAATTGGTGTCGAAGGCGTTCATGACCATCACGAACTCCTGCCAGCCGGCATTTTCCGGCGTGCCGAGCAGACGCGAGCGCGCGACGACCTCGTGCTCGGGATGCAAGGCGGGATCTGGGTCGATCACGAATGCGCCGTACATACCCTTATGGATGTGCCTCTTCAGCGGCAGCGCATGGCAATGGTAGAGGTGGCAGCCGAACGGCTTGGCGTCGAACTCGTAGACGAATTCGTCGCCCGGGCCGATCAGTCCGGCGCCCGGCACGCCGTCCATGCGCGCGGCATGGATGCCGTGAAAATGCATGGAATGCGGATGTGAGCCGTAGTTCCTGAAGACGATCTTTAGACGCTCGCCTTCCTTGGCGCGCAGGGATGGTCCGGGCACCCGGCCGTTGTACGTCCAGGCCGGGAAGAAAATTCCCGGAGCGATCTCGATCTCCTTGTCCTCCGCTGTGACCTCGAAGGTGCGCAAGGTCCGGCCGTCAGGCAGCGTAGAAACCGTCCCCGTATCCCAATCGGTCAGCAGTTTCACCGGGTCGAAGCCGTTGCGCGCGTCATCGACCTCCCCGACCGTAATCATGGCGCCGTGAGCGGCGAGATGCCGGGGCGGTTCCTCGGCCGTCGCCGCCGCCGTCGCCGCCGCCGTCCCGTGGCCGGCGTGATCGGCCTGGCCGCGGGCGCTCCCCGCGGTAACGACCGTGCCGCCGGCGGCGGCGAGGCCGCCCGCGAGCAGCAGTCGCCGATCGAGCTTTTTCCCAAGCCATAACGGGTCATCAGACAAGGACGCCTCCGATCATGCAAATGAGAATGATTTGCAACAATAGCACCGGACCATGGGTTAGCCAATGCTTATGGTCGCGATAATTTGCAGCCGGTCCGTCGCGCAGTCCGACGTGATCAGCCGACTGGCAGTACGACGACCTCCACCCCGACGCCGACCCGCTCATAGAGGTCTTCGACATGTTCGTTGAGCATGCGGATGCAGCCGTTCGAAACTGCCTTGCCGATACTCGACGGCTCCGTCGTGCCGTGAATGCGATAGAGCGTGTCCTTGCCGTCACGGTACAAGTAGAGGGCACGGGAGCCGAGCGGGTTGCCCGGACCTCCCGGCATGCCGCCTGCGTAACGCGCGTATTTTCCGGGATTGCGCTTGATCATGTTCTGCGTCGGCCGCCAGGCTGGCCACTTCGCTTTCCGCCCGATCAGCGCCTGGCCGCGGAAGGTAAGCCCTGCCCGCCCTACGCCGACGCCATAGCGGCGGGCCACACCGTAGGTTTCGACGAGGTAGAGGAAGCGGTTCTGCGGATCGATGACGAGTGTCCCGATGGCGTAGTCGTAAGGAAAATCCACCAGCTGTGGCAGAAACTCAGGTGGCAGCTGAAACTCGGTCCCGGCAACGGCGATGCCAGGCGATGCCAGAAGCCCCATAACACCGAGCAAAAGGGAGCGACGGTTGATCATGACCTTGCTCCAGTCGCTTGTGATCGCGGATGTCGTCGGTGGAAGGAAGGGGCCGGCGTCAGGGCGCGATAGGCCAAATGCCTCGTGCCTGTGACGCTCGCGCAAGTAACGCGGCGTGTCATTGGATGCTCCTTAATGGTCGCTGCTAGCAGCCTTCCCCAGCCTGGTCGGAACCGTGCTGCGGAAGTGCTGTGACGGAGGGCTGACGCCGAGATCGTCAGCCGCTGGCGCTTCTTTCACACCGCTCAGGCGCGGGGTGGCGGCTCGCTTAAGGCGAGTACGGCGGCTCTCCAGCGCACATGCGGGCATGCCACATAGACCGCGCCAGGGGGTGCTGAAGGCGGCGGGAAGAGTTGAGCCAGTGCGCTGCAATGATCTTCGCAGAAGCTGGCAGACCGATGACTGGACCCAGCTGTCGAATCGTCCTCGGACAGAAAGGTCAGGCTGTTTGCTTCGACTGAGGTCTCTGCGCTCGCACAGGCCTGACGCACAATGCTCTGCGCTGCACCGGCGGAACTCGCCATGTGCATGCCGAGAAGAATGAGCAATAAGGCCGAGACGATACCCCTTGCCATCCGCCGGGCCGTAGACATGCGCTGTGTCAGTTCCAAGACTGCCGGCCTATCCGTCGCTGGACGAGGCTGTCCGATGCGGCCTGAAGCGCGCCATCACTTCTCCTCCACATAGGGATCGGCCAGTGCGGCCTCTGGCCGGCTGATCGGCACTTTGGTGCGCGAGGTTCGCCTCGCCAGCGCCTGCTCGCCATTCCGTTCCAGAAGCCGGCGAAAAGAGGGATGCATTCCGCCGTCTGAATAAGCGTGCCCCACGGAGGCGATACCCTCCGTTGCGAGTTTTTCGGCCATGAGAAGGTCCGAAGAACTCAACGCCGCGACGGCAGGGTCGGCACCCAGCACGGGTGGACAAGCGGAAAGCGGGTCGGACGGCTCGCCGTCGTCGAACCCTGCGTCAAAAACGTAGCGTTTGTCGCAGTAGGAAACGCGTGGAGGTCGGCGCTTGACCTCGAAACTGTCATGACCGTCCTTGAGGGTTTGCCAGAAAGCGAAGTTTGGATCGGAGCGGTGCTCTGCCATCTTCTTCGCGGTCATGCGAAAGGGAAACGCTTGAACCTGGAAGGCCCCCTGCCCCGCTCGCAGAGCTTCGCGCGCCACCGCGTAGATTTCGGCCACGCCGTCATCGGTCATGGCATAGCATCCGGACGACGAACAGGCACCGTGCACCATCAGCGCTTCGCCGGTATATCCGAGAGCCTGCTCGAGCCTGTTTGGATAACCGAGGTCAAATGAAAGGTGGTACTGGGACTTCGGATTCAGCATGTCGGCGCTGACATGATAAAAGCCCTCGGGGGCCTGCCGGTCGCCGGTCCGCGTCTTTGGCCCGAGCTTACCCGACCAGCGGCACATCGGATATGTTTTCAGAAGTGCGAAGCGGCCTGACCGGTCGCGCTTCCAGATTTCGAGTTCGCTCTCTTCCTTGAAGATGCGCACCACGATGGGTGCGTCGGGCGTCATCCCCTTGCGCTTCATGTCGCTAACGAGGGACGCCGGTATGGGTTGGGTGGCCTTATCGTCGAGGTCAAGCGTGGTCGATACGCACCCCGCGAGAAAGCCAACCATGGCCAGGGTCAAAACCGTGTCAATCAAACGCATCGCTTTGGTTTCCAGGCCCCACCCACAGGATCACGATTCGACTATTGCTTGCCTTGGTTAGCCGGTGGTGAACGCGGCGAGTGACTACATGCCACAATGCATCAATGGGTTTCCGCGAGCCGCTGCGACCGATAAGGCTATCTCCATCGCCTCCAACGAATTGAAAAAGCCGCGACGATGATTGCCGAGCCTTTGCCATTGTCCGACGATGAAAAGCGCCTTCTCAACCGCACTCGGCAAAGACGCAATCGGATCGTTGGCGCCCTGCTCCTCCTCTTTGTAGCCGCCGTTTTCGCCCTGAGCTTCGTTCATTTACGCATCGAAGCCGGGGGCCTCTGATTTCTGGCACGAGATCGTCCTCACCGATCCTTGACTGGAATAGCGACGCCTGTGCGGGGATAATTGCGCCCTGGAGGCCGGCCGCATTGCTCGTCAGATTCGGAATTTTCATCGCATCCGGGGCCATCGCGTTCGCATGTCTATCGGCCGTGTTCGGCCTGTACTGCCTGATCGGAGGGCACAGCTTGCTCGAAGCTACGTATGGCGGCGCTGCGACCTATTTTCTACCGCTTGTCATCGGGCTGGAGTGTGCCTGGCTTCTGCCAAAACGGTGAACTTGTTAGATCGCTGGATAGCTTGCGAACACGACCGTCGAGCCATCCTTACGGATAAGCACGACATCGAAAGCATCGCGCGAGTCGCCATATTCCATGCCAGGCGATCCTAGTGGCATGCCAGCAACGGCTAACCCGATCGCATCGGGCGCTTCGGCTAGAAACCGCTGGATTTCGGCGAGCGGGACGTGCCCTTCGATCACATAGTTGCCTACGATTGAGGTGTGACAACTTGTGAGCTCGGGTGGGACACCCCTCTCGTTCTTTAGCTCGATCAGTGTTGCCATAGGCAGGTCTTCAGCCTCGACCTCATAGCCGCCGCTTTGCAATCTCTTCGCGTACGCGACGCAGCAGCCGCAGGACTGGGTCTTCGCCAGTTCAAATCGGAGGGTTTCGGCGATGCCGGGCTCGCCAAGAGCGAACGAGAGAAGAGAAGCACCGACCACGATGGTTCGGATCCTCATGAAGGGTTTGCTCCATTCAAAGTGCGTCGGATTTTTTCCAATGCGATCGCGCGATCCTCATGGAAATCGATCGTGCCTGAAAATAGCCCGCGGCGGTCGAAGAGCAGAACCGCTGCCGTATGGTCCATCGTATAGCCGCCGCCTTCCATCGGTGTCTTCCGATAGACGATTTTGTAGTTCTCTGCGAAGCGCGGCAGTTCGGCAGGCTCGGGACGCAAAGCCACGATACGGCTGTCGAATGACGACATGTACTCCCGTAGCAGTTCGACCGTGTCTCGCTCGGGATCGACCGTAACGAGCAGACCCTGCACTTTGTCAGCGTCCCCGCCGAGTTCCTGCAGCCAAGCCGACATCTCCGCGAGCGTCGTTGGGCAGATTTCCGGACAGTGGGTGAAGCCGACAAACAGCAACCATGCTTTGTCGGCGAAGGTTTTTTCCGTGACCTGCTGGCCGGTATGGGCCGTCATGGAAAATGGGCCACCTAACGCTGCGGATTCTCTTAGCGGATACTCCGAGCGCGCCGGTCCCCACCCCGTCAACCAAGCATAGGTGAGCAGTGCCGCGCACACAGCGACGAGGCTCCATGTTAGACGGCGGAAAACGAGGACTGTCATGGGTTCGCCGCGGCTGCGACATGCTTATGATCGGTGAGACTGGCGCCGTCAGAAAGAACCGTAGCCTTGGCAGAAATCCGCACACCGCCCTCGAAGACGAAATCAACCGGTATTGTGTCGGTCCCGCTGAATTTTCGCGCTGGTTCTGAGAGCATTACGTGGACACCACCGGGCTGCATTACGATTTCGGTATGCCCGGGGATGGAGAGAAAGTCCGCGACCCGCATACGGGCGACGCCCTCTGCAAATTCCATGCGGCGCATCGAAGCGGCTGGAAAGTCGCGACTTTCAATGGCGAGCAGGTTCATTTGCTTGGGCGTCCCATTCCACACAACAAAATAAGCTGTGGCACGCCCATCGGGACGGGTCACGATTTCGGCATGTTCTACGCTAATGGCGGTGCCAGCTACGCCGTGAATGGAAGTGTCGGCCAGGGCTGACATTGTCGTCGCCCCAAAGAGCGCCACGATAATCTGAGTTGATTGCATACGCGCGATGCTGCCTTCCGGGGTTGCGTGGCAGTCGGCGTAACAGCTCAGGTAACTAGAGGTTCAAGACGCGATCGCGTGATCAAAGCCTCAGACGATGCGGCAAATAGGCCCGATTGCCCGTATTGCCGGGACACTTCATGATGGTCGCGGATTGGAAGCTGGAGACGGACATGTTGACGATAGGCGACTTGTCGCGAGGAACCGGGGTGAAGGTTCCGACCATCCGCTACTACGAGCAAATGGGGCTCCTTGAACCAGCTCGGAGGTCCGGGGGCAATCAGCGACGATACAGCCAGGACGAACGCGATCGCCTCAACTTTATCAAGCATGCACGCGAGCTCGGCCTAACGATTGAAGCCATCCGCGAACTCCTGGCATTGAGCGCTCATCCGGAGCAGCCTTGCGCCCAAGCCGACAGGATAGCGTCGCAGCAGCTTCGCGCAGTGAGGGCAAAGATCGAGAAGCTACGTCGCCTTGAAAACGAACTCGAACGGATCGCAACGCATTGTGAAGGTGACCAGATCAGGGATTGCTACGTGATCCGCGCGTTGGCTAACCACGACCTCTGTCAAAGCGATCACTGAGCAAGGTGTGCCTTCACGAACTTGCGATCAAGGTGGATCTTGAAGCTCTAGCTGCTTGAGGTGCTAGCGCAAGCTCCAATCTGGCTGCGTCTCTGTGACGAACGCCGCCAGCGATCGTCGTGGAGCGAAGTATGCAGGTTGATCCGGTCTTTGAACCTCCGGTAGTGATCGCGGTCGTCAGCATATCGGCAAAGGCACGCAAGAACTACGCGGTGTTGGCGGCGGCCACGGCCCATCCCGTCGACCGTCTAAGAGTTCGCTTGTCGCAAAAAACAACGAAGTCGTGCTTATACTTGGAGCGTAGGAGAGCTCCAGGGTGGCATGTCTGTCTATCCAGTCGAACCCTTCTCAAGCGGTCACACGGCTCCTTAGATGTCGGCGCCGTCGACAAAGCGACAGAAGTAAGTCACCCGCTGCGATTGCGTTTCATTCGGGATGTCGCGAAGCGTAAGGGTCACGACCTGACTATCACCGGGAGCGAAGATATCGCCATTGATTGCAGTATCCGGGTGATCGTCCGGAATGAGGGTAAACGATGTTCCGCCGTCGATCGTCGCTCCGAATACGACGCGGCCATGATCGTAATCCCCTTCGGCAGAATAGGTGGAATCAATACGCGACGCTGTGACGAAAAGATAAAATTCGGGGTCGGCGGTTGCCGGCACGCGGCCCCAGACAAAGTCCTCTGCTTTTCCGACAGAGGGCCTCACCGCGTCGACGAACGCTTTGCAGTCGGCATCGGACGGTCGACCGTCTTGGCCAGCGTACCAGAGATAAACGCCAACCGGGGCGGAGCTCGCCGTGGCAATGCTAGTCAAGATCCCAAACAAGATCGCCGTACAAACCGATATCGGCCACGCTCTGTCCGGGCAGCCCTTGTCGGCAAATGTCACTGCCTTTCTCCTTTCGATAGACCTCTTAGCGACGACTTGGCTTAGCTCATGACCGTGATCCGAACTCTTTCGATAGGGGCAGTTGCGTTCACGTTCAGTTCGGCGAGCGCTCTGGCTCATATTTCGCTCAAGGAAAAGCAAGCGCGTATCGGCACGGATTATCGCGCCGTTTTGCGCGTGCCGCATGGATGCGCGGGTAAGCCGACGGACACCGTACGAGTACGGGTGCCTGAGGGCATCATTGCGGTGAAGCCCGAAACCAAGCCAGGTTGGGCCTTCGAAACGGTCGAGACATCATATCGCGACACCTATTCATATCAGGGCGAAACGGTCGACCGTGGAATCACCGAGATCAGGTGGACGGGCGGTTCACTCGACGACAAGGCCTATGATGAATTTGTGTTTGACGGCTTTGTAGCTTCTGAACTCACTCCTGGAACCACCCTCTACGTGCCTGTCGTGCAGCTGTGTGGCGACGAGGCCGAGCGCTGGATTGAACTTCCAGCTCAGGGTCAGAAGTCAGAAGATCTGAAATATCCGGCTCCCGGCGTGATCTTGGTCCCGAAGTGAGAGTGGCACTACCCGCAAATTTCGCTTGCCCCTCTAGTGGCTAGAGGTCCTAAAGCATTTGAACCACGGTCCAACGCCGGACGGCTCCGGCCCCGGCCTGGTACAATGTGTTCACATGCCCCCAGTGAAAGGCGAAGATATGACAGAGGCGCTTACGACCCGGTTTCGGGTCGATGGCATGGATTGTGCCGCATGCGCAGTCAAAGTCACGAATGCTGCAAAGACCGTTCCCGGGGTCGAGGACGTCTCGGTTTCTGTGACGGCCGGTACGATGCTTGTTTCGCATCGGGCGGCTGACCTCGACACGATCGCGGCTAGGCTAAGTAAGCTTGGCTACGCGACTCAGCGGGACGTTCCGGAAGTCAGCGCGCGCAAAGGTGGAAGGCAAGATCACGCCGATCACAGCCACGAAAAGGAAGGTGCGCTGAGTAGCCTCCACGGCCATGATCACGGACCGTCGGACGGGCCTTGGTGGCAAACGCGCAAAGCGTTGCTGACTCTGGCTTGCGGCCTGGCACTGGGCATCGCCTGGATCGTTGGCCAAGCGCTGCCCGCATATGATGTCTATGCCTTCGCCGCCGCAATGCTGGTTGGCCTGGTCCCCATAGCGTGGCGCGCGTTGATGGGGGTGCGCTACGGCACACCGTTCTCAATCGAAACGTTGATGACGATAGCGGCAATCGGCGCTGTAATCATCGGCGCGGCCGAAGAAGCCGCGATGGTCGTTTTCCTATTTCTGATCGGCGAACTGCTTGAAGGCGTCGCCGCTGGTCGTGCGCGCGCCAGCATCCAGGCGCTGACTAAACTCGTACCGAAAACGGCGCTGCTCGAAGAGAACGGCAAGACAAGGGAAGTGCCGGCCGACGAATTGGCCATCGGTGCCATCATAACGGTGCGTCCTGGCGACCGCGTCCCCGCCGACGGCGAAATCATCGAGGGCGCCAGCTCGCTCGACGAATCGCCGGTGACCGGAGAAAGCGTTCCAGTGCGCAAGCAGGCAGGCGATAAGGCGCTTGCCGGAACGATCAACGGCGAAGCGGTGCTTCGCATCAAGGTGACGGCCGCAGCCTCGGATAATACGATTGCCCGCGTGGTCAAGCTTGTCGAGGAGGCGCAGGAGAGCAAGGCGCCGACCGAACGCTTCATCGACCGCTTTTCGCGCTGGTACACTCCGGGTGTGTTGGTCGCCGGCCTCCTGGTCGCAACCCTGCCGCCTCTCTTCTTTGGGGGGGCGTGGGAAGAATGGGTTTACAAGGGCCTGGCTCTGCTTCTGATCGGCTGTCCCTGCGCCCTTGTTATTTCGGTTCCCGCAGCTATCGCGGCGGCACTTTCGGCGGGTGCGCGTCGCGGCCTTTTGATGAAGGGTGGGGCCGTTCTCGAAGAGCTTGGCAAGATCACCGTTGCCGCCCTCGACAAGACCGGAACCCTGACGGCCGGCAAGCCTGAAGTGACGGACATCCTCGCCTATGGGAAACCTCGGGCTGAAGTGCTCCGACTCGCTGCCGCGCTCGAAGCCGGATCGAGCCATCCGCTGGCTATCGCAATATTGGCGAAGGCCAGGGAAGAAAGGATCGATGCACCAACGACATCGCGAGGTGCCGCGATCGGTGGCAAAGGTGTGCTGGCGACCGTCGAGGGCCAGGAGGTTTTTCTCGGCTCCCCGCAGGCGGCGGCCGAGCGCGCAAGTCTGTCTGCCGATCAGACCGCCGATATCATCGCGCTGAACGACGACGGCAAAACGGCGTCGGTTCTGTTGGTCGGCGGCACGGTTGCCGGCGTCATCGCCATGCGCGACGAGCCGAGGCCGGATGCGCTGTCAGGGTTGAGAGCCCTGCGGGATGCCGGCATCAGGACGATCATGCTGACGGGTGACAACACCCGCACCGCGCAGGCTATCGGCAAGCGACTTGGCATCGACGAGGTGCGCGCGCAGCTTTTGCCGGAAGACAAGCAGCGGATCGTCGGTGAGCTTCGTCAGTCGGGAGCTGTCGTCGCCAAAGTCGGCGATGGCATCAATGATGCGCCTGCGCTGGCCGCGGCCGATGTTGGCATCGCCATGGGCGGTGGGACAGACGTTGCCCTCGAAACGGCCGATGCAGCCGTGCTGCATGGCAGGGTCAGCGACATTGCCGGCATGGTCGCCCTGTCCAAGGCGGCGATGTTCAATATCCGACAGAACATCGCAATGTCGCTCGGCCTCAAGGCGGTTTTTCTGGTGACGACGATAATCGGCATTACGGGACTTTGGCCCGCCATTCTCGCTGATACCGGCGCGACGGTTCTTGTCACCCTCAACGCCCTGCGGCTCCTGCGCTTCCGCTCCACAGGCGGTCTGTAATGCCGACCAACGCCGGTTGGAGTTTGCTGTTCATCGCCTGGGTCGTGGCGCTGGCCGCCGCGCTCGGCGCCCTGTTCATTGGGGAAATCCTGGGGCAGACGCCCTGCTTCCTGTGCTGGCACCAGCGGGCCTTCATGTTCCCCCTGGCGATCGTGCTGGGCATCGCCGCACTCTCGGACGGGCATGAGGTCGTGCGCTATGCCTTGCCGCTAGCGGCCATCGGCGCGGCCATCGCGGGCTATCACAGCCTGCTGTATTCGGGGCTGGTCCCCGAACCCATCGTCCCCTGCAGTGCAACAGGCCCGTCCTGTTCGGGCGCCGGCATGGTCATCGGCGGCGTTCCGCTGCCATATCTGTCGTTTCTCTCCTTCATCCTGATCGCGGCGCTTCTTGTGGCTTTCCGCAGGAGATCTTCATGAATAATCGCCTCCTCGTCATTGCCACCGCCTCTCTCGCCGTCCTGATATTTGCGGCAGGCGCATTCTTCTTTGGCAATCAGTCTGCGCCGCCGGCCCCGCCGGCAGAGGAAACGACTCTCTACCGCGCGCACGCTCCCATTGTCGGACCTGTCGATGCGCCGGTCACCATCACAGAATTCTTCGATCCCTCCTGCGAGGCGTGCCGGGCCTTCTACCCGTACGTCAAAGACATCCTGAACCGCTATCCGCAGGACGTGCGCCTGGTCCTTCGCTACGCCGCGTTTCATGAGGGCTCCGACCAGGCGGTCGGGATCATTGAAGCCGCGCGCCTTCAGGACAAGTTCCTACCTGTTCTCGAACGTTTGCTGGGCGCGCAGCCCGAATGGGCCGTGCATGGCGCACCGAACATCGAGCGCGCATGGGAGCTGGCTGGCGAAACCGGACTGGACCTCGCCAAAGCGCGGATAGACGCCGCATCGCAGGCAGTGAAGGCCGTGCTTGACCAGGATGCCGCCGATGTCACGGCAAACAAGGTCGAGTTCACGCCTACCTTCTTCGTCAACGGCGAACCGATGGGTGAACCCAGTCCGCAGACGCTTCAGGCGATGGTGGACAAACACGTAACCGCCGCGCGCGCCGGGAGCGCACAGTGACGATCGACACACTCGTCATCGGTGCGGGTCAGGCGGGCCTTGCAGCCGCCTTTCATCTTTCGGCCAGCGGACGGGGGTTTCAGATTGTGGAGGCCGCTCCCGAGATTGGTGCAAGCTGGAGTCGACGCTATCGCTCGCTGACCCTTTTCACGCCGCGCGCGTTCAGCGCCCTTCCTGGCAAGACCCTGGACGGCAACCGCGAAGGCTACGCGACACGCGACGAGTTCGTGGCATACCTGCAAGCCTATGCCGCGAGACTGCCAGTGCGGCTTTCGGCAAAGGTGGTGATGCTGAAACACAATGCCGACGGCAGCTTCGTGGCGACACTCGCACAAGGTGAGCGGATCGACGCGAAGAACGTGATCATCGCGACTGGCGGCTTTCAAATTTCGGTGGTGCCGCCATTCGCGTCGCAACTTCATCTCCCGCAGTTTTCCGCGGAAACCTACCAAGCGCCGGACTCCGTGCCCGAGGGCACGATTTTGGTCGTCGGCGACGGGGCGAGCGGCCGGGACATTGCGGCTGAGCTGGCGCAAGCGAACAGGGCAGTGATGCTCGCAAGCGGCAAACCCCGTCGTCTTTTCCCCGAACGACTGGCTGGCAAGAGCGTCTGGTGGTGGCTGAATTTGCTGGGCGTGCTGCGGGCGTCGCCTCAATCTTGGATCGGCCGTCGCATGCGAGCGGCGGACGCCTTTCCCGATCGCAACCGTAGTATCGAAGCCTTGCAAAAACTCGGCGTGCGCGTGGTCGGTCGCGCGACCGGCGGTGAGGCAGGCATCGTTACTTTTGCCAATGGTGGTAGTGCGGCGGTCGATGCGATCGTGTGGTGCATCGGCTACCGCGATGATGTGAGCTGGGTCGATGTAGCAGGCGCGCATGCCAAAGGCTCATTCGTCCACAATGCGGGCGTCTCTCCGGTGCCGGGTCTCTTTTTCGTTGGGCGTCCCTGGCAGCGCAATCGCGCATCCGGTCTGATCATGGGGGTCGGCGAAGACGCAAAACTGATCGTGAATTCCCTCCGATGAAGGCCGCACGACAATCGCTCTTGACCATTGTCTGCGCAGCGGCGATCTCTCTCGTGACCGTGGCGACTGGTTACATCGGCCTCGGATTTGTCGCGGCGTTCCTATTCACCTTCGGGTTCGTCGGCGGACTTGTCGCATGGCTGATTGTGGATGCTCGGCCTGCCTTTGTCGTCATACGCTGGCCGTATCTCGCGACTTTGGCGCTCTTTGTCGTGCATAAGCTCGAAGAGCGATATTTCGACTTCTTTCCCGCGCTTTCACAACTGACCGGAGTGCCGGTTCCGGAAACGAACTCACCAGTTGTCTATGTGCTGTACGGATCTGCTGCGCTCTGGCTTCTCATTCCTTTGCTGGTCGGTAGACGCATTGAGTTCGGCTATTACCTCGCCTGGACGTTCTTCGTGTCGATGGGCACGACCGAACTCGCGCACTTCGTATTTCCGTTCTTCACCACCGAGCCTTACGGATATTTTCCTGGGATGACGTCAGCCGCCTTTTTGGTCCCAGCCGCGTGGTGGGGGACGATTCGGTTGGCTCGGAGCAACACCTAGCCAGCATCGCGTTTTCTTTGGCGGCGATTCGGGTGCTAGTAAACGTCCTTGCCCAGGCTTTGATCTCACGATCGCCGGCGATCGCGGAAATCCGGGCAGTTAGACCCTTCGATTTCATATCGCGCAAAGCTGCTGGTGCCCGCCTCGTCGTGCCGCTTTACCTGCGGGCGCTGCCGACATGCCAGCATTGCCAGCTGGGGGCCTCGCTGGCGCGCATTGAGCATCGGCGGCTAGTGGGTAGCCAATTCGTCAAAAAACGCGCCTACGGGGCCGCCTGCTGTCGCTGTGATCGCGGCGCGCTTGGCCGGGTCGGGCGAAGTCGCCACGCCCTGCGGTTCGCCCGAATGGCCGAACCTGCCAAACGACCTACTGTATGGCGGCAGTGATGAGCATGGTCGCGGTGATGCGCTCGTGAGCCATCACTCTCCGGACGCCAGACCCTTCTCCCCAGAACTCCACGAACAAGTCGCTGCCTGACAATGTGAAGTAGAGTTCAACCGGACGCCTGCCAGCGACTTTCAACAGCACTCCATAGGCATCGTAGGTATCAAGATAGCGGCCTTCGATCAGTTCGTAGCGACCGGTGCTGTGAACAAGGGAGAGCCATTGGCGGAATGTCAGGACACCGCTTGCCGAACTGTCTGACGCGCTCCTGCGAATGGCCGCGGATAGAAACTCGGACGGATATCCGATCTGATCGACGGCAGACCCGAACTCACGCTCTGCCTTTTGACCCCGGCCGACAAGACCTGCATAGGATTCCTGCGCCGATGCTCGAAACTCGACCGCCTCGAACTCTCTGCTCTTGTCAACGATTGCTCCATCAAGCTCCATGAACCGGATACGTCCGTCGATTGAATCGCTCGGGCTGTTCCGTATTCGCATTGCTTCCGCTTTGAGCGCTTCGATTAGGCTCCGTGAGAACAGTTCCGCAGGAGCGGCCTCGACCTCTGCTTCAAGCCTGCGCACATAGCTGAACTCAGGGTCTAGGAGGGGTGCGTCCGGCCGCTCGGCCAAAAGCTTTTCAATGCGGGCAATGGTGGGATCAGTTCCAGCTTCTATTGCCGCATCGTTACCCTCGTCGTCCGGGTCGTATTCTCCCAACGGCTCGGTGGTTGCCTCGACTGGCGCGCATCCAAAGCGCTCAGCGCCAAAACCTAGACACCCATTCTCCACCACAAACTTTTTGATCGCCGCTGGACAAAGCTTCTCGATCACGGTCGCGCGTGAAGCATAGTCAAATTGGATCGTGACCTCCGCATTGGTTCGCAGATCAATGAGCCGGTACGGATCGCTACGGGACGAGGTTCTTCCGTCTGCCCGGAACCGGCCGCCGTAAACATCTGTGAACTCGCCGGTCTGGCAATTGGCGTGTGAACCGGCGTGCAAAATTGACCCCGTAGCTGGGAGGATCGGCGTCCAAAATTGACCCCCCTCATTCAGTCGATCTGCGACCATCCGTTTGTTTCGGCAAGCGGGTGGAGAGGGGATGAAGTCAGTGGATACGATCGCTCGGGTCCGTCGCGCCTTTCATATTCAGGGATGGTCGCTGAAGCGGATCAGCCGCGAGCTGCATGTGTCGCGCAACACGGTGCGCCGGATATTGCGGTCCGACGAGACCGCCTTCTCCTACGAGCGTGAGCGTCAGCCGCAGCCGAAGATCGGGCCCTGGCAGGTGCAGCTTGATGCTCTGCTGGATGGCAACGACGCGAAGGCGAAGCGCGAGCGCCTGACGCTGATCCGCATCTATGAGGAACTGCGGTCGCTGGGCTACGAGGGCAGCTACGACGCGATCCGGCGCTACGCCAAGAGCCGGGAGAAGTCGCGGGGTGCGGCGACGGCCGAAGCCTACGTGCCGCTGTTCTATCCGCCGGGCGACGCCTACCAGTTCGACTGGAGCCACGAGATCGTCCTGATCAACGGCGTGACGGTGACCGTGAAGGTGGCCCACGTCCGGCTCTGCCACAGCCGCATGATGTTCGTCAGGGCCTATCCACGCGAGACGCAGGAGATGGTGTTCGACGCCCACGACCGGGCCTTCGCCTTCTTCG
>VFQP010001211.1_pt1 | contig 36281 bp, 43 predicted proteins | sample 3512351 | NCBI WGS metagenome assembly VFQP01 (sample SAMN10412372, study PRJNA504923) | tailings metagenome | isolation source: Relicate 1 Philex TSF1 revegetated site | place: Philippines: Tuba, Benguet | collected 2017-08-29
GCAGATCATATTTACTGTATTTTTTTGAAGCCTCATGAAAATTGTAATGTAGAGGCACATCAAACAAAGAAATCTGATGATTAATTTTCTCTGAAAAAGCAGACATTTTATCAGGCTTATCTTTCCAGAACTCACCTACTATAAAACAATCTTGATTAATTTCATTTTTAACAAAATCAACGAGCTGTATAAGGAAATCTGAAGAAAGATGCTTAAGCGCATCCAGCCTTATCCCATCTGCTTTCGTGAGATCCATATACCATTTTAGCCAGCTTTTTACCTGGTCGGCTACTTCGGGATTTCTATATTCAACATCTGCACCCATGAGATAATCATAGTTTCCGAACTGATGACTTGCAGAATCATCCCATTCGGTACCGGAACTATTGTGGATCTTAAAAATTCCTTTTTTCTCTTCTCCGTTCACTTCAACAATATCAATTCCGCTAAAGCATTGGTAATCCCATACAAAATCAGAATACATTCCGTTTCTGCCTGGAAAACAAAAATAGGTTTTGGCTTCTGCCTGAAAAGGATTTCCTGTTTTCTGGGTTCTGTTTTCTGCATCCACTTCATGAACAGTGACATTTTCATTTCCGTCACCGCCCATTTTGTGGTTGAGAACTACATCAGCATACACCTGAATATTACATTCATGTGCTTTTTGAATAGCATAAAGGTATTCCTGTTTAGTTCCGTATCTTGTTCTCACTGTTCCTTTCTGGAAAAATTCCCCCAAATCATAATGATCGTAAACATCATACCCTCTTCCCTCTCTACCAAGAAAACACTTTGTTGCAGGAGGTAGCCAGACTGCCGTTATTCCTAATTCATTCAGATGTGCTGCTTTTTCTGCAAATTCATTCCAAAGATCGCCCTCATGATACCAGTGAAAAAACTGAAAAATAACCCCGTTAATCATAGTTACAGAATTTTAGCCATTTACAATAATTCCGCCGTTAGGATGCAAAACCTGACCGGTCATCTGTACAGACCCGTCACTAACGAGAAATAAGTAGCTGTGAGCAATTTCCTCCGTAGAAGCATTTCTCTGCAAAGGCGGTTTGCTTAGATCTTCTTTCTCTTCTCCGAAAGTTTTTTTTGTAAGCGGGGTCGCGACCGGTCCTGGAGCTACAGCATTTACTCTGATTCCCAATGGTTTTGCCTGCAAAGCAAGCGAACGGGTAAATGAAACTATTGCTCCTTTTGTCGCAGAATAGTCCAGTAACTCCGAATGTCCCTGATATGCCACAGCAGATGTAGTATTGATAATACATCCTCCCTCCTTCAAATGTGGAAAAACGGCTTTTGTAAGCAATATCATCCCGATAATATTTGAATTGAAAGTTTTGCGGATGTCGTCTTCTTTTAGATTAACAATATTATCTGAAGGAATCTGTGTTCCTGCATTATTAATCAAAATATCAATCTGTCCCCATTCATCCGTTATCTTCTGCACAGATTGCTCGCAAAAACGGCTTTCCCCAATGTCTCCTTTCATCATCATGCATTTGCTACCGGATGCAACAATTTCTTCCTCAACAGATTTTGCCTCATCGTCACCATCATAGTACATAATGGCAACATTGGCTCCCTGTTTGGCAAAAAGCAGAGCAATAGCTTTTCCTATTCCGCTGTTGCCACCGGTAATAATTGCAGTTTTGTTTAAAAGTAATTTTTCCATAGTATTATTATCATATTGTTGTGAAAGATGTTTTTCCAATTGTATTTTATAGCAGCCTAAAATATATTCTGCATAACAAATTTGCGCATTCTGAGATTGTGTACGCGGATGAAGATCCAATCTTTTGCTGTAAACAATTTTGCCTTTATGGCTAAAACTGAAGTACGCAAAAAGCTTAAAGTCTGATTCTTCTACAGGAGTAGCGTAACCCGTTACAGATATTCCCCAATCAGTATTGAAAGATTTTGCAACATTGAGTGCCATTACTTCAGAAATACTTTCTGAAACACAATTGCAGGCCTCACCTTCTTTACTGCTGATCTGTAGAAATTTTACTTTTTCGTCAAGAGTATATGCGGTGATTCCTCCCCAGTAAAATTTTGAGGCATCTTTCATCTGAGAAAGGCAAAACTGGAGATAACCAGAGGTAACACTTTCTGCAACAGCTACAGTTTCATCAATATCTGCCAACAACTGTCCGATTTCGGAAAGAAGATTTTTTTCAAGTTCCATAAAATAAAAGAATTAAGCAGGAAACACATTCCTTGGATTTAATCACTTATCCATTGAAAACGGAATATCCATTGATAAGGCTGTTCAGAATAAACTTCCATATTAATAGTTCGTACAATGATTGTGATTGAGTTGATTTTAATCGAAATTACATAATTAATATGTATAGTTTTATGCTTACAATCACAGCGGTTTAATTTTTTATCAGGAAAAAAATTCAGGTTCTTATGATTTCAATCATAAGACACAGACTATCAAATAATTATTGTTTTCATGAAGATACTGTGGTCTTATAATTGTACTAGGCTTTACAGATTTTTATTATTTCACACCAAAAAATCCAATTACAAATGTCTTTAAATGAAAACTCAGAAATACGCGGTGGACAGGGTCAGGTTTTAGATCCAGAAACTTACCGGGACGCCATTGGAACTATGGAACAATCTGGTAAAAGAAAATGGGTTTTTCCTAAAAAACCCAAAGGTAAATATACCAATTACAGAACCATAGTGGCGTATATTCTTCTTTCCATCTATCTAATTATTCCCTTTATCAGAATCGGCGGAAATCCTTTTCTGATGCTGAACGTCATAGATCGTGAATTTTTTATTTTAGGACAGCCATTTTATCCTCAGGATTTTTTCCTTCTTACTTTAGGAGCCATTGTTGCATTGATATGCATAATTTTATTTACTATCGCCTTTGGAAGAATATTCTGCGGATGGATATGCCCGCAGACTATCTTTTTGGAAAGTGTCTTCAGAAAGATTGAATTTGCTATTGAAGGAGACAGAAACAGACAAATGAAACTCGACCGGCAAGAATGGAATAGCGAAAAAATATGGAAAAGATCGCTTAAATGGACTATCTTTTTTATTCTGTCTTTAATCTTCACGCATTTTATGATGATGACGATTGTTGGCTATGAGAAAGTATTTCAGACTATTCTGGAAGGACCTTTGGCGCATCCTACCAATTTTATTGTTATCATGCTTTTCACAATGGCATTTTATTTTGTTTTTGCGTGGTTCAGAGAACAGGTTTGTACTTTGGTATGCCCTTATGGAAGATTGCAGGGTGTTTTGATAGATAAAGAAACCATCAATGTATTTTATGATTACAAAAGAGGTGAAAACAGGGCAAAATGGAGAAAAGGAGAAGATCGTGAAGCTGCGGGAAAGGGAGACTGTATTGATTGTTTTCAGTGTGTAGTGGTATGTCCTACAGGTATTGATATCCGCGACGGACAACAGCTTGAATGTGTAAACTGTACCGCCTGCATAGATGCGTGTGATGAGGTAATGGTAAAAGTGGGTCTGCCGAAAGGTCTCATCAGATATGCCTCAGAAAAAGAAATTGAAACCAGAAAGCCAACCAGATTTACCGCAAGAATGAAGATTTTCGTTGTTTTGCTTGTTGGATTACAGCTTCTATTGGGCTTTTTATTGTATAGCAGAGGAGATCTTGAAGCCAAATTTATAAAACCTGCGGGAAGTACCTTTTTTGTGAGAAATGGCATGATTACCAACTCATACAATTATACTTTCCTGAATAAATCGAATGACAAGAAAATCCTTACAATAAAAGTTATTTCTCCTGAACATGGCAGAATAAGCTTTACGCAATCGGATAAAATTACAGTGGAAAAAGACAAAATAGCCAAAGGGACAATTACAATCTCATTCCCTGAGAATGAGATGAAATTATCCAAGCAAAATATAGAAATTGGCGTTTATGACCTTAAAGGAAATCTGGTCGATTCTTATGAAACTTATTTTGAAGGTCCGTTTAGGCTTCAATTTTAAATGAAAATGGAAGCTGCGTGTGTTTATTTGTTATCAGAAATTCACAAGACCGTTGCTCAGACATTTCCACTGTACTTTTGAAAATCCAAGCATTCCTCCTACAGCGACCATGAGGTTTCTTAAACTGTTAAAAAAACCGGAATTGAAATTAGGAAATTCATTTCTGCCATAAATACCGGCTTTTATAAAGTCTGTATGTTTTGATACAATGAAAGTAGAAGTTGCCGCATTAGAATAAAAATGGGCAACTTTTCTGCTCCCTGATTTTGCAGGATCATGACACGGTCTGCATTGCATTAACACCAAATCTTCAGATTCTTTATCCAACATCACAATCTGAACCCAGTCAAAAGATCTGCCTTCGCTTCCGCCGGGTCCCGGAATATCTATTCTGATGTAGTCTCCTATTTCGGGAATCCGTTCTGTGATGATTCCCGCGGAATCAAAAAGCTTAAAATCTGTAGTGCTTTCCGGACAATATTTCCGCCAGTTGTTAATTGCAAAAAAACGCTGTTTCAGAATATTAAACTGAAAATCAATATCCTCATGTTTTTCAATATTTTTTATGCTTTCGGTATCATGGTAGCTTCCCTTATAATGTTTGGGAACTCCGGGGATGTTTTTAGGTTTCATGGTTTATTATAATAATTTGATTATTAAAAGAATTCAGATATGCGCACGCAATACTTATTGATCCTCCATCTTTATTCTCTGCAAATCCTGGGTTGAAGGCGCAGTAAGAAGTCTTCCGTTTACAGAGAATCTTGAGCCGTGACAGGGACAGTCCCAACTTATTTCTGCGGAATTCCATCGTACTTCACAGCGGGTATGAGGACAGGTACTTTTGAGTACGTGAATCTTATCTGAAGATTCTTTATAAACGGCATAAGATTCACCTTCATACTTCACCACTTTGGCTTCACCATCTTTTATTTCCGCAAGACTATCAATTTTTGTCATAAAGAGTTTATCTTTAATAAAATCAAATGCTGATGTTGCATTTTCTTTTACAAAATCACTAAAACCTGAAATCGGTCTCACCCTTCGCGGATCAAAAAGGTTTTCATATTTATTTTTTTTATTGATAATTAAATCACCAATAATCTGCGAGCTGATGGTTCCGAAAATCATTCCGTTACCCATAAAACCTGTTGCCGTAAAAATATTTCCGTTGCTTCCGGGCAGTTTTCCAATGAAAGGCAGACCGTCTACTGATTCATAATATTGGCTGGACCAACTGTATGCTGCTGCTCCTACATCAAAATACTTTCGAACATAGTTTTCCAGGTTTGAAAAACAGACTCCTGTATCCTGCTCATGCCCTGTTTTGTGATCTTCGCCACCTGCAATCAAGAGCTTTTGTCCATTGACGATATGCGTTCGGTAGTAATGGTACGGATCTTCCAGATCATACATCAGATCTTCGGAATACTTATTATCTTTAATTTCGAAAGCTATTGCATAACTTCTGTAAGGAGCCGTCATCATATTGAGAATATTAACTCCGGGCGGCGTATGAGTGGCATAAACAAGATTCTGCGCCTTGAATTCCCCCTGAGAAGTTTTCACAGTAATACCGGAGTCATCTTCGCTATGACTTATACATATACAATCTTCTAAAACAATACCACCTGAAGAAATAAACGCTTCTGCAAGTTTTTTGATATATTTTACCGGATGAAACTGAGCCTGATCGGGAACCATAGCAACACTCACAAACGGAACAGGAAAAGAAATTCCTTTACAAAATTCCATACTTACTCCTACTTTTTTTGAGCCTTCTACCATTTTCTCGAGCTTTTTATTCTGTGCATCATCCAGAGCAAAAACATATCCCTGTTTTGTCTCAAAGTCACAATCAATCTCATGTGCCGCAATATTATTCTGAATAATTGCAATGGCATCCTTCCCAACCTCAGCCAGCAACTTAGCCTGATCTTCACCATATTTGCTGATAGCCTCATCGAAAGTAGTATCAAAAAAAGTATTGAGATGAGCGGTTGTTCCACCTGTTGTACCAAATCCGATATTTGAAGCTTCTATAAGAAGGCATTTTTTTCCTAGCTTCTGAAGATGCAGTGCAGTTGAAATTCCTGTAATTCCACCACCTGCAACAATAACGTCAAAATTAATATGATCTGAATTTAATGCCATAGAAGAAAATCTTTTAATTTCTTCCTGCCAAGCGCTTTTCCTTGCTCCGTCTCTAAACATTTTGTCTGATTTATTTATTGTAAAAAACTGTTATTTATTATCTGCAGGTTTCTGCATTTCGCTCATGCGGTGAGCGGCCATACTGTCTGGTGAGATGTTGGACATCGCCACCGTAAGCTTGTTTTTCATTCCTGAAATAATTTTATCATCGCCATTCATTAAAGCTTTAAAACCATCTTCTGCCACTTCTTGTGGTGAAGACAGATTATCTCTGTCTTCGAGAATTTTGCTTCGGTTCATATCTGCTTTATTAAAGAAATCTGTATCCGTAGGTCCCGGCAAAAGAGCTGTCACAGATATTCCTGTATCTTTAAGTTCTTCGCGGATAGCTTCAGACCATGAAAGAATAAACGCTTTTGTCCCGTGATATACCGAATGCCATGGTCCGGGAGCTTTGCTGGCAATAGATGCAAGATTCAGTATTTTACCTGATTTTTGCGGAAGGCGGTCTTTTAAAAATGATTTGGTGAGAATAATAACTGATGAAATATTGAGATTTACGATATCTGTTTCCCTATTGATGTCTGTTTCCTGAAACTTCCCATAAACTCCCTGACCGGCATCATTGACCAAAATTTCCGGACTTACGTTGATTTTCTTCAGGTCATCATAAACAGAGGTCGCTTCATCACTTTTAAAAAGATCTTTGACCAATGGAATTACCTCGACTCCAAAATTTTTGAACTCATTGGCTTTATCTTCCAGAGTTTCTTTGTTTCTTCCGATAATAACCAGATTAAAGCCTTCTTTAGCAAATAATCTGGCAAGTTCATATCCTATTCCACTTGTAGCTCCGGTAATCAGAGCATATTTATTTTGTTGATCCATAAATTCATATTATTAAAAAAATAAAGCCATACGAAATTACTGACCGTATGGCTGAACAAAGTATTACCTAATCTTCCTGTTCTGCTTCAAAATTGATATACGTTTCTGCAATTTCAGTAAGATCATAGTCTGTATCTTCTTCTTCCTGAAGAGTTTTTTCAAGGAGATCTGCTGCTTTATCGTGACCCATCGTAATGGCGAGCTGTACAAGACCACCATAGGTAGCAATTTCGTAATGCTCAACTTTCTGTGCAGCTATAATGAGGGCTGCATCTCTTGTCATACTTCCTTCCTGAGTTGATTTGATTACTTCCTCACCTTCTTTAATGATCCCTTCGATAGCATCACATTTTTTCTTCTCAGGTTTTTCATCAATTGATTTAAAAACTTTTTCCAGTCGGCTGATGTGTTTTTTAGTCTGAAGCTGATGATCCTCAAATGCATCTTTCAATTCTTCTGTTGTGGCAGCTTCCTGCATTTTTCCCAATGCGGAAACTATTGCTTCCTCTGCATAATAAATATCTTTTAAAGCATCTACAAAAAATTTATGCAATGGTGCGTTTTTCATTTCATCTTTTTCCACTGTTGCATTATCTACTTTCATCGTAGAAGAATCTTTTTCTGCTGTTTTGCTTTGTATATCTGATGCATCAGTTGTCTGAGCAGCTGTAGTGTTTGTTTTAGTTGCCATATTATTATAAATTTTAAGATTAATTAATGAAAGACTGCCCTTTCTTACAGAAAAAGGCAGTCTGGGTTATAAATTATGAATCTCTTCTTCCTCCGAAACCAGATCTTCCTGATCCTGAATTTGAGCGTCTGCCTCCACCATGAGAAGCCTGACCTCCCATACGGGCGATTCTTGTACGTTCAGATTTGCTCATAGAGGCAAATCCCTGTCTTCCTGAACCTGAATTGGAACCTCTTCCTGAATTGCCAGAATTTCCGGATCTTCCTGAATTAGAACCTCTTCCCGAGTTGCCAGAATTACCGCCGTTGGATCCGCCTCTTCCTGATCCTGATCCAGAACCCGAATTTCCTCGAGAGCTGCTTCCTGAATTACTGCTGTTGGATCTTCCGGAACCTGAATTTGAACTTCTTCCTCCACCGTGAGAAGCTTCACCTCCCATACGGGCGATTCTTGTACGTTCAGATTTGCTCATAGAGGCAAATCCCTGTCTTCCTGAACCTGAATTGGAACCTCTTCCTGAATTGCCAGAATTTCCGGATCTTCCTGAATTAGAACCTCTTCCCGAGTTGCCAGAATTACCGCTGTTGGATGATCTGCCTCTTCCTGATCCTGATCCTGATCCCGAACCTGAATTTCCGCCTCGAGAGCCTCTTCCACCTGAAGTAAATCTGCCCTGACTGTCTCTGTTTGGATTTCTGTTTCCTGAACGTCCAGATCTTCCACGACCTCCGCCGTTATCATCATCGTCATCATCATCATAATCGTCGTCATCATAATCTTCATCGTCATCATAGTCTTCATCGTCATCATAATCTTCGTCATCATCATAATTATCGTAATCTTCATAATCGTCGTCTTCATTGTCATCATCATAATAATCCTCATAATCTGAGAAATCATCATCATAATCTTCGTCTTCCGATGCATCGGTAAAACCATGATCATAACCTAATTGATAAACTTCTTCCAGTGTTGATCTGTCATTTTGCGAAGATCTGTTACCTGAATTGCTTCTGTTTGAATTTCTGTTGTTCATAACTGAATTTTTAAAATATTAATATTGAGTGATTTCAAAAATCCTTGACTAGTATTCGGATTTCTGTTTTTTTAGCATTAGAGAACAACCCTGAACGCTTGATTGTTCAGGATCATAAAATATTATGACAGTATCGGATAGAAAGATTATTGATGTTTAATCAAAAATCCTTAAAAAACATACTGTGAAAATTACGGTAACTACCCTGTTGAATTTTGGGTGGAAAATTGGGATTGCTCCAAAAGGTCTGCAATTTTTTGTAATAAAAATGCAGAAATCAAATATGCTGTAGCATTACTTGTTTTCATAATATATCTGGTTTGGTATACCAAATCTACGAGAATATAATAGCCATTATTTATGATCAAAGTCATACAACAAAGCTTTTTTGATAATTTTAACTTTTTTGGCTTTTATTAACTGAAAAATCTCATTAAGGATTTGATTTTCAACACAGACATCACTTATAAAAAAACGCTGGATATACTTATTTCTATAAGCTTTTTTCACAATAGACTTGTGAAACTTAAGCAATGAACTTTTGTAGTTTTTGCTTTGTTTTTAAAAAAATGTTTCAGAAGTGTACAGGAATCAGCTTTATGGACAGAACAACTTTGAAAGCTTGCAGAATCAGAGAATAAAAAATGCTGTATATCGGCTATAAATTGACTTTTTAATACCAATAAAAGCACCTTGATAAAATGTATCAAGGTACTTTTTCTGTTATTATATGCTCTCAAACTTATTTCGTCAATATTGTCCATTAATGATTAAATAATTTTCAAAGCCTGAATCAATCCGCCCTCAAAATCGTAATGGTAATTCAGAACAATTGGGCTTCCCGGAAAATTTCCTGATATTTCACATGTCAGCGTTTGTTCGCTTTCCGAGTATTCCAGAGGTTTCATAGAGGCGCGATAATCTTGGTTGGCCTTGTTTATCCAATGTTCGATTGCTTGTCTGCCGGTATGTGTTTTGCCCTCGTCAAAAACTACGGCCGTTTCCGTAAAACATTGGGCATAAGCTGCGCTATCAAATTCGTTTTGTGTTTTTACTAATTGTTCTACTACTTTTGGTAAGTTCATAATTTCTAATTTTAAGATAATTTTTTTTTGAGATTTTACTCAGTTACCTTCAGGTTCTGAATTTTTCCATCATTTATTGTGAATTGAAATTTCAAAACGACAGGACTTTGCGGAAATGTTCCTGTAACTTTCGCGAACAATATATCTTGCTTTTCGTCATAATCTATCGGTTCCAAAGTATCCTGATATTGTTTGTTGGAGTTGTCAATCCACTGTTCAATTTCTTTCTTGCTTGTATGTGTTTTTCCCTCGTCAAAAACTATGGCTGTTTCTGAAAAACATTCTGCAAAAGCTACGCTGTCAAAACTATTCTTGGCTTTTACAAATTCTTCGACTACTTTTGGTAAGTTCATAATATTTAATTTTAAAGGTTATTGTACGGTTGGGATTGTTCCGCCATCTATGACGAAGTTGGTTCCTGTTAAATAGTTCGCTCTTGGTGAAACCAAGAACCCAACTAATTCTGCTACTTCTTCGGATTCGGCAGGTCGTCCAAAAGGAATTCCGCCCAAAGCATCCATCACGCCTTGTTGTGCTTGTTCCACGGTACTGTTAGCATTTCTTGCAATTTCGCCTAACCACGCTTTTGAGGCTGTTGTGTTAATCCAGCCTGGAGATACAGTCAAAACACGAACGCCCTTTGGAGCCACTTCATTGGACAAACTTTTACTGTAATTGATTAACCCGGCTTTTGCTGCTGCGTATGGCAAAGTGGAATCATACAAAGGTAATTTACCCTGGATGGAGGCGATGTGAATGATTACACCAGATTTTCGTTCAATCATTTGCGGTAAAAATCCTCTGTCCAGTCTTACAGGAGCGAGCAAATTCGCTTGCAAGGTAGATTCCCAATCTTCATCACTTAATGCCACGAAACCTCCGGCCGGTGTCGCTGATGAACCTAAATTATTCACCAGAATATCCAGCCTTCCATAGCTTGTAAGCACTTCGCTGATTACTTTTTGTGAATCTTCTGCTTTGCTCAAATCTGAGGCGATAAATTGAAGGTTGCTGTTTCCGTCTTCCGGAGCATTTCTTGCCGTGATGATAACAGTTGCCCCAGCTTGTAAAAGTCTTTCTGCGATGGCTTTTCCAGCGCCTTTTGTTCCTCCTGTTACCAAAGCAATCTTGCCGGATAACTCATTGTTGAAATTAAATTGTTGTTCCATTTTGTTCAAATTTTATAGGACAAAATTGGGGCATAAAAACAGTTGGTGCAAGTACGGAAATACTATTCAGATTGGGATAAATTTTTCCCCTATTGTACAAATCGGAACATAGGTTTAGTTTTGCAATATGTATGAGAGAAAAATAATTCCGAATCTGAACTGCGGTCTTGATTTGATTGGTGAAGTTCTTTATGGCAAATGGAAAATCCGTCTGCTGTGGTTTATTTATCAGGGACACCAGCGCCCAAGTGAATTGCAACGGAAAATTCCGGATGCGTCTCGTCGGGTGCTGAACATCCAGTTAAAAGAATTGGAAGACCACGACCTCGTAAGCAAAATAGTTTATCCCGTTGTGCCACCAAAAGTGGAATACAGCCTGACTGAACTTGGAAAAACACTAATTCCCGTAATTTCAGCCATTGGAGAATGGGGCGATGCGAATGAAAAGCATCTGCGAGAAGTGATTTTGAAAAGACTGAACGTGGACAATGAAAACTAAAAATCCGTTTTTCTCTGTTGGCAGATTGCTTTGGAAAAAACAAACTTAGTTATTTATTTCGTTGGTTTCACTCTCTAATATTGATTTTGGTAAAACAGTCATCGCCACTTTCACAGGAAACATTAAGCATTTCAAACAAAAATAATCCGTCCTGTATCATTTTACAAAACGGATTATTCTGGTATGTAACCACTATTAGTTCATTGTTTGTGTCATTGTATTTCTTTAAATTTCACAAATGATTTAAAGTAAATCAGTGGAAATTGTAGCATAATCTGTATACTTCCGTGAAATAAAGTTCATTATCCGAAACCTGGCTTTTATTCATTAAAATTTCATCAGATACGGGAAATGAATAAACCTGTATTTTATTGACCGGTTTAGCTGATCTCGTACATTTACAGTACTTTTTATCGTTCATTTTATGATTTGATAAACTCAAAGTTTTTACTACTGTATCTTCAAGCAGCAGAGCCTTTTCAAAAGTCTCCTTATTTAATGTAAACCACGGTTCCCCATGATAGAAAAAATGATCAGTAACTTCAGGATCATTAACCTGGCTAAAATCAGCAGGTGCCGATGAATGATAGCCTCCGCACTGCAGGCAGAATGCTACCTTAATGTTGATTTGTTCCATAAATAATATTTGCTTGGCATTTATATTACAGAATTTATGCCATACAAATGCATTTAGTTAAAACAAATTCCTGTTACTGCGAATGCGAATCATTTTTTGCCCTCATCTACAGGTAAATAAAATCTGATAACCACCAGATTGCGTAATTTCTTCTGTGAAAGAGATTCCTTTATTATTTTTAGAATAGTGCAGAAGCTTTATCTTACCGGTAAGAGTTTTTTCTCCCTGGAAAACATATTGTGAATCCGACAGCTGCTTTCTGAAGCCTGCCATATCTGTGTTTTTTCCGGAAACTGCGCTTACTGCATTTTTACAGGTTTTATCTTTTACAGCAATTACCGTAAGGACAACAAGTTTTCCTGCATCTTCAGAATTGTTGCTGTAGACTTTGTACTTTGTTTCTTCAGGATCATATTCCCTGATATACTGATGATGATCTATCATCAACCTATCAAGCAAAATAAGTTCATTTTCTGCGGCATCTTCCAGAATTTTCACACTAAGCTGTTGGCAGAAACAAAAATTTACAAACAAAATTGAAAGAATGAGAATACAGTCTTTAATCATTATACCGGTTATAATGTTGTCCACTTCTCCGTTACAAAAAAGAACACAACATAATTTCCTGTAAATCAATATAACATTTGTTGAAATTATGATTCAACGCACATCTTATCAGTAACGATAAATTTCTTATGATCACTGTCATAAGACTTATACAACATATTGATTTACATTTGGAATACCAAATCATCTATATTGCATTGCTGTGGCTGTAAAACAGTATTACAGATATAATGCGATTAAATATCAGAAATAAAACAATAAATATTTTACCTATGAAAAAGTTATTATCAGCATTGATCATCGTTTCTATCGCTGCTTCATGCACAAAATCTGAAACTCAGTATACCGATCAGGAAAACAAAAAACAATCGGTAAACAACCCTCAAAGTGATAGCATTCACACGTTACAGGAAGTTTCTGACACTGCACAAATTAATCAGGATCGAAGTCATAAAAATTAAACTATTCTGATTTTCTGAGCTTATTTACAGTTTATTTGCGTGTAAATTATTCTGAAAACTATCTGTAATCCTGCAAATGGTGTCAGCAAATAATAATTATATGTTTTACTGATTATCAGCTCATTCTAAAAATTAACAAATCACAACAATCTTATGAAAAGAAATCTTAATCTTACGCTCAAAATATGGAGACAGAAAAACTCCAAAACAAAAGGAAAATTTCAGGTATACAATGTATCTGATATTTCAACAGACGCTTCTTTTCTTGAGATGCTAGACATTTTAAATGAACAACTGATTACCAGAAATGAAGAGCCTGTAGCTTTTGATCATGATTGCAGAGAAGGCATCTGTGGTACATGCTCGTTGTATATAAACGGAAGAGCGCACGGACCTGATACAGGAATTACCACCTGCCAATTGCATATGAGAATGTTTAAAGATGGTGAAACCATCGTAATTGAACCTTGGCGAAGTGCGGCATTTCCAGTCATTAAAGACCTTATTACAGACAGAAGTTCGTTTGACAGAATTATGGCAGCAGGAGGATTTATATCTGTAAATACATCAGGAAATACTTTAGATGCCAACGCAATTGCTGTTCCTAAAGAAGATGCAGACAAAGCTATGGATGCTGCCGCATGCATCAGTTGCGGAGCCTGTGTTGCCTGCTGTCCGAATGGTGCTGCAATGCTTTTTGTAGGTGCAAAAGTTTCTCATTTTGCCCTTCTTCCACAAGGCAGAGCCGAAGCTAAAAGAAGGGTTTTGAATATGGTAAAAGCTATGGATGATGAAGGTTTCGGAAACTGTTCTGTAATCGGAGCCTGTGAAGTTGAATGCCCTAAACACATTTCGCTTGATAATATTGCAAGACTCAACAGAGAATATATGAATGCATGGATGAGTAAAGAACAATAGATCAATCTGATATTTTATATTAAACCATAATTGGTTTTGATGCAGATCATTCTTAATTTAATTTTTAAAAAAATACCCCTTCGAAAAGGGGTAAATTTGATTATGATAATACTCAATACAATGGCAACTGTGCTTTTTCATAAACAAGACCTTTTTCCTGAAGTTCCCGCCAAAATTCTTTAGGAATTTCTTTCTTCCAAGCACGGATGTTATCAGCAACCTGATCGGGTTTACCTGCACCGGGAATAATAGAAACAAATTCATCTGCTGCAAGAACAAACTGTAGAGCTGCATCTACAATATCAATATCATATTTAAAGGCTATCGCTGCTATTTTGTCTCTTTTCTCGGTCATCCCTTTAGGAATAACATCTTTATAGTTGTAACGGTTTCTGCCATTGATGAATCCTGAATTGTACCCTGCGCCAGAAACCAGTTTCACCCCGGCTTTTTTTACTGTCGGAAGTAATCTGTCAACAGCATCTTCATGTTCCAGAATAGAGTATTGAGTTGCCGAAAGGCAGATATCGGGATCAGCAAATTCCAGACAATCTAAAATTGGTTCTATTTTATTAACGCCCATTCCCCAAGCTTTTATCACCCCTTCATCACGCAATTCAGACAATACCTTAAAAGCTCCTTTTTTTGCCTGCTCCAAAAAGTAAGGATATCTGTCACCTACCTGGTCTTCAGACAGATCATGAACATAAACAATATCAATATAGCCAAGACCTGTTCTCTGCAAACTGTCTGCTATAGATCTTTTAACAGCATCTGCCGTATACTTGTGTTCAAAATCGAAGTTGAGCGGATCCTGCCACATGGTTTCAGGAACTTCGGAAGAAGGAACCTCTGTGAAGAGCCTTCCTACTTTTGTTGAAAAGACAAAATCTTCCCTGTTTTTTTCCTTTAAAAAATCGCCGAATCTTCTCTCACTTTTAGTAAGACCGTACCAAGGGGATGTATCATAATATCTTATTCCTTCATCCCAAGCCCTTTCTAAAATTTCATGTGACTGCTCATCTGTCAATTTTTCAAAAGCCGTTCCGATGGCAACACCTCCCAAACCCAGTTCATGTTCTTTTTTTAAAATACTGTTACTCATATTATATTTTTTGTGATGCTGAAACAGTACAAACTTCATGCAGAGTTTAAAACGGACATTTTACTTCAGAAAATAAAAATCGCCAGTATGATAACCAGCGATTAGTAATATTGTATATATGTTCAGATAAATTATCCTAAAAAATCTTGCAGGGATACTGTTTTCTGCTCTCCTGCTTCAAGATTTTTAAAAGTAACTGTTTTGTTCTTTATCTCTTCTTCACCCAAAAATACCAGATTTTTAATACCTTTTTTTTCAGCATACGTAAACTGTTTTGCTATTTTAGCATTTTCAGGATAAAGTTCAGCAGAAATCCCCCTCTCTCTCAGCTGTATGATGAGCTTTAGTGCTTCCACAGTTTCTTCGCCACCAAAATTCGCAAAAATATATTCTACATTTGATGCTGCTTCTTCAGGAAAAAGATTCAGTTCTTCCATCACCAGATAAATACGGTCCAAACCAAAAGAAATCCCGATTCCCGGAACATTTTTCACTCCGAAAACCTCCGTAAGATTATCATATCTTCCACCACCTCCGATAGATCCCATCTGCGCTTCGTCTGCTTTCACCTCGAAAATTGCTCCGGTATAATAATCTAATCCCCGGGCTAAAGTAATATCAAAAACAAGATTCTGAATATCAACACCCAGATTTAGTGATTGAGTCATGACAAACTCCAGTTCTTCAACACCTTTTAAGCCGATTTCGTTTCCTGCGAATTTTTCTTTTAATTGAAGAAGATTTTCCAGAGGATCATCAGATTGAGTAAATAAGAAATCAAGTTTATCAATAGATTCCTGAGAAATTCCTCTTTCTAAAAGCTCCTTCACTACTCCATCTTTGCCTATTTTATCCAGCTTATCTAATGCAACTGTAAAATCAATTAATTTATCTGTAATTCCGGCATACTCTGCTAATCCGGAAAGAATTTTTCTGTTGTTGATGTGAATCGTTACGGAAACTTTCAGCTCTGCGAAAGATTTCAGATATAACTGCACCAATTCTACTTCCTGCCAAAGACTTTCGCTTCCCACCACATCGGCATCACACTGATAAAACTCCCTGAATCTTCCTTTCTGCGGGCGGTCTGCTCTCCAAACCGGCTGGATCTGATAACGCTTGTACGGAAAAGTAAGTTTCCCGTGATTCATTGCTACAAATCTTGCAAAAGGTACAGTTAGATCGTAACGAAGAGCTTTATCTGTAAGATTTTCTGAACTGAAAGGCTTGTCTAAAGCTTTCTGAAAATCATTCAGCATCTGTGATTTTTTATCATCTTTGGCTTCATTTATACTGGAATTCAAAATCTTAAAAATCAACCGATCTCCTTCTTCTCCATACTTTCCTGTCAAAGTAGAAAGATTTTCAAAGCTTGGCGTTTCCAAAGGCTGGAAACCAAACAATTCGAAATTTTTCTGTAAAATGTTGATAATATATTTTCTTCTTGAGACTTCCAAAGATGTAAAATCTCTTGTTCCTTTTGCTAAGCTCGGCTTCATTTGATGAATGATAATTGATGTTTGATAAATGATATAGACTGCAAAAATAAGGATTTGAAAAGACTTTTAAATCAATAAAAAGCCGGAGACGGTAATTTTCCCAAAGCAGACAATCAGAAAATTTCAAACATTTTCTAAAATCTCAAGAATTTCTTCGCCGTAGTTTTCTATTTTATGCTTTCCGAAACCTTTTATTTCCAAAAGTTCCTGTTTTTTGGCAGGCTTAAATTTAGCAACAGAAATCAGTTCTTTATTGGTTGCAATAAAGTATGACGGAAGGTTTTGTTCTTTGGCTTTTTCGGAACGCCAAAGTTTGAGGGCTTCCAGAATTTCAATTTCATCATTTGTCAGCGTTTCATCATCCGCAGAATATTTCCCTGCTTTAGAATCTTTCACCGTGTTTTTACTGATCTCTGTCTTATATTCGTTGAAATATAAAACCACCGACCAAAAGCTTTCTTCATGTACGAAAGCAGTTTCCACTTTTATGATCTCGTGATTGTTGAGAAAATCGTCAATCATCTTCTGATCCTGCAACAGAAATTCGTCTGCAATCCTGATTTTTAAAACTTTTACATTCATCTCCGGTCATTTTTAAAGTCCAGAAATTATTTACTGCCTAAAAGCAGAAGTTCATCCACTCTTATCTCAGTGATAAATCTTTTCATACCATCTTTATCTTCGTATGATCTGTACGTTAATTTTCCTTCAATAGCGATTTCTTTTCCTTTGGTGACATATTTCTGAAAAATCTCCGCCGTCTTTCCGAAAGCCACCAGATTATGCCATTGCGTTTCTTCTACTTTTTCACCTTTTGCGTTGGTGTAATGATCGTTTGTAGCAAGGGAAACTGAAATTTTCATTCCCCCGTTTTCGAAGTTTACCTTTTCAACTTCTTTTCCTGTGAACCCGATTAAGGTTACTTTGTTTCTTAGTGACATAACTTTTATTTTTTAAGATTAACAATTCAGATAAGAGACGTTCACTTGCTTTCTCAAATCTCTGTTGCAAAGATTCATCAGCCTGGGAAATTTATTCGGTAGAAAACTATTTAAATTCGTTTGTAGTCGTTTGAAAACGGATATTAATTTGAAAATGAGTTGATTAAAATTAATCTGTAATTATTGTTAATTATGATGAATTGCGTAAATTTGGATGTTGTGCAACATGCTGAAAAAGCCAACGCGCAAATAGGCACATTTGGTTTTTGCCAACCCACAAGCCAAACGCAAAAAACCAAAAGAGCCTATTTTTTTGCCCACGCTCGGACAGACTAACAAGGAAACGAACGATATGTATATTGAAAAACGAGATAAGCGAAAAATTTAGGCTATTTTAGCGACTTAATTTTATGCGGATATGAACCGAATAAAGGAAGTGCTTGAAGAAAAAGGAATTAAACAGACTTGGCTTGCCGAAAGGCTTGGAAAGAGCTACAACATGGTTAACGGATATGTACAAAACAGGCAACAACCTAGACTTGAAATCCTGAATGAAATAGCTGACATCTTAAATGTGGATGTAAGAGAATTGATAATATCTAATAAAGAAAAGTAAATATGCTTTCAAAAGAAATACAAAATAAAGTTCAAAGCTTGTGGGATCGTCTCTGGTCGGCCGGTTTCTCAAACCCAATATCAGCAATTGAACAAATTTCCTATTTACTTTTCATGAAACGGATAGAAAATTTTAGACCTTCCGTTGATGATACATACAAGTGGAGCAATTATAGCAAAATAAAAAACGATAAAGAGTTAGTTGGTAGAGTAAAGAATGTGTTTCAGTTCATCAAAACCGATTTAAGTAAAGAAGAGGAACCATTTGCTCAGGCTATGTCTAATGCTTCATTTGACTTAGACAATCCCAACTTACTTAGAAATGCCATTGAATTTATTGATTCTATATACGAAGATATTGAAAGCGAAATAAAAGACAAGAATCAGCACTTTCACGATATTCAAGGAGATGTTTATGAGCACCTGTTAAAACACACTTCCGAGGCGGGGAAAAATGGGCAATTCCGAACTCCCCGACATATTATTCATATGATGGCTGCATTGCTTGATCCAGATTTGGATGGTAAAATTTTGGATTTAGCATCTGGTTCAGGAGGATTTTTGGTTGGGGCTTATCAATACCTTATCACTAAGTATTCTAAACTTACTAAACCAGATGATGATGGTTTGATGAAAGGAACAGACGGAGGAAAACTAAACAAAAACCAAAAAAAGAAATTAGAGGAAGAGACTTTCTACGGTTTTGATATAGATAGAACTATGGTTCGAATTGGTGTCATGAATTTAATGATGCATGGCATTTCAAAACCTCATATTGTTTACTTAGACTCTCTATCAACTGCCTATGAAAAATGGGAAGCCAATCGTCTGTCCGTGACTTTAGATCCAAAAGATAAAAGGTCACTTGCTAACCCAGCTTTGCTAGGACAGTTTAAGTACATAATGGCAAACCCTCCGTTCACTGGAAAAATTGATAGCCCAAGAGTAAGCGAAAATTTGGATCGTATTTATCCTCCTGTATATGAAGATAAGGAAGAAACTAAACGTAAAAAACAAACGGTTCAATCCGAGTTACTATTCTTAGAAAGGATGGTTTATATGTTAGAAGAAGGTGGACGAGCCGCAGTTATTGTACCGGAAGGAGTTTTGTTCAACTCAGGAAAAGCACACAAAGCAGTTCGGGAAATTTTAATGACGGATTGTAATTTGGATGGTGTAATCTCTTTGCCAAGTGGAGTTTTTCAGCCTTATACTGGGGTAAAAACTTCTATCCTATTGTTCACAAAACGTAAATGGAAAAACGGTTCTGACAAACCACAAAACACGGAGGTATGGTTCTATGGAATGGATTCAGATGGTTATACCTTGGACTCTAATAGAAAAAGATTGAAAGAATCTCCATTGCCCAAAGTAATAGACCATTGGAAGAATAAAACACTAGAAAATCAATCAGATAGAAAATTGATTCATTTTAGCATTCCTTTTGAAGAAATTAAAGACAATGGTTTTGAATTGAATTTCAACTTGTACAAGGACTTTGTTTATGAACCACAAGAGTTTGAACCCTCGGAAAAGATTCTAAAAAAGATTACCGAGTTGGAATTAGAAATCAACCAAGGATTAGAAGAATTAAGAAATTTTTAATGCTATGGAGTTTGTAGAATATACTATTGGTGAACTAGCATTGGAAGTAAACACAGGTAAAACACCTCCCACCTCCAATCCTGAATATTTTGATGGAGACATTCCTTGGATTGGCCCCTCAGATTTAAAGGGACAAAAACTTGCTGAGGACTCCGAAAGAAAAATTTCTGAATTATCTCTGGAAGACAAGAAAGCTTTTCTATATCAACCAGGAACTGTTCTTATTTCTACAATAGGAGATATAGGGAAAACAGCAATTGTAAAAAAGCCCGTTGCGTCAAATCAGCAATTGACGGGAGTACTTGTTAATGAAGAAATCATTCTTCCTGAATTATTTTACTACTGGATTAGATTGAATAAAAGGATTTTGGAAAACAAGGCCAATACCTCTGTTTTATCTATGCTTAACAACAAACTCATCAAGCGAATTAAAGTTGTTTTCCCAAAAGACTTTGAAGATCAATACAAGATTGTCGGTCGACTCAATAGAATTCAAGAGCTTATTGATAAACGAGTTGATACAATTCAATTAGTAGACAATTACATTCGTTCTGTTTTTTTAGAGATGTTTGGTGATCCCATTCTTGATAACAAGAAATTCGGAAAAAAGCCATTATCATTCTTTGGGACATGGAGAAGTGGTGGAACACCACCTAAATCTCAAATTGAGTATTACTCTGGCTCAATTCCTTGGTATACGTCAGGAGAGCTTAACCAAACTTTCATTAATGATAGTAACGAAAAAATAACAGATCAGGCTATTGCTGAAACTAGTGCTCAGCATGTTGAAGTTGGTAGCCTCTTAATAGGAATGTACGATACTGCTGCGCTCAAAACTTCAATAACTACAGTTAATGCATCATGCAATCAAGCAGTAGCTTTCGCTAAATTAAATAATGAGTTGTGTGAGACCACCTTTATATATTTCAATATAATTCTAAGTAAAGAATACTATCTAAATCAGCGTAAAGGAGCTAGACAGAAGAATCTCAATCTCACTAAGATTAAAAATATAGAAGTCCTATATCCAAATATTGACCATCAAAGAAGGTTTACAAAAAAGTTCACTTCTGTTGAATCTCTAAAACGAAACTTGAATCAATCATTAGGCATTTTAAATGTTCTTTTTCAAGCAACAGTCCAAACCGCTTTTAGCCCTGAAAGCCAAATAAATGAGGATGAAGTATTTGAATCACTTTTAGAGACATTCACCAAGGAAGATTTAAAGCAAGGAAACCGTTTAAAACATCTGTTGAAATGGATTGATTGTAAGGAACCTCGGTTCTCTCAGTTTGAATCTTATGATCTTGCTTGGGACAGATTAAGAGAGTTGCTAGAAGATGGAAGCATTGAACAGGTATTGGATAAAAATGAACTAAAACTCAAAGTTGTAGAATGAAGCTTCTTAAATTACATATCAACTCAGGTTATGGAAGTATTAAAGAAGGCTTCAAACTTCAATTCAGAGCACCATATGAAGATCAAATCCCTGATCAAATAGATTGGTCAGATTTTCACCCTTTTTGTTTTGCTGGTTTAAATGGAAGCGGAAAATCAAATGTTTTAGAAGCACTTGCTAATATTTTCTATCATATCGAGAGTTGCGCAAATGTCAATCAACCCGAAAACTTTCAAGACAATTTTAAACCTGAAATCTGCAAACCCAATGCCTTTGAACTGGAGTACTATATCTGTCAGGATAAAGAATATAAAATTGAAAATTTAATCAAGGTTTGTATTAGTAAGAAAGAAAAAAGTAAAAAGGAAGATGGTCTTCCGGTAATGACTTATCAGCCCTTTCCTTTTGATAAAGAGCCTATTCCTGTTTCAGTCGTTGCAGAAAAGTTCGCCACAAAACCTGCACCTGCTAAACGTTACTTACCAGATTTAGTGATAGGGTATTCTTCGGGTGAAAATGAAATTTTAAGTATTCCTTTTTTGAAAACTCGACTTCTTCACTTTGATGAATACCGAGTTGCTCTAGAAAAGAAAGCAGAATATAGAGAACCCGAAAGCAGCTTGCTATACGTTGATTACGAAATGAGTCAGGCGGTTCTTTTAGCCAATTTAGTCTTTCAGAAAAAAGAAGTCCTAGAACCTTTGCACAAAGAATTAGGAATTGCTGATATTATTCGTTTCCGAATGAATCTAAATCTGCACACCCATGAAAACAAAGAAATTCTTGAGCAATACAAAGAGGTTTTAGATGCTTTTAAACGTTGTGCTACCACGTGTTATCAAGAGAAAAACAAACTAACCTTAGATTTCTGGATTAATTCAGCAAGCAAAGAAGCTTTCAAAGCCAACTTTTTAAACAACCCGTTTAAACTATTTCAGGCTTTTCAAATTCTTTACACCTTAAACTATCGAACTGTAAAGCCTGAAATTAAATCTGATGTATATCAATCAAAAGGATTTTATACGGATGGAAAGGTACCAAATCCAGAACCTCAAGAAAAAGTCTTTTATTTTCTAGATTACTATATCAAGAAAAAATATCCTGATTCAGAAGAGGTCATTCCATTACTCATGAAGAACCTGTCAGATGGAGAACAACAGTTTTTGCACACTTTGGGAATTTGTTTAATGTTGAAAGACAAGAGTGCTTTACTATTATTGGATGAGCCTGAAACACATTTTAACCCAGATTGGCGTTCAAAATTTATCCGAACCTTAAAGAGGAGTCTAGATCACTCACAAAGCAACAACCTAATGACGGATATTCTGATTACATCTCATTCGCCTTTCATTATTTCAGATTGTTATCCTGATAAGGTAATTGCTTTTGAAAAGGGAAAACAACCCATAAATGCCAGGGATATGAACTTTAGAACTTATGGTACTTCTGTTGATATCATCATGGAAAACATATTCAAAAAGCGAAACACTATTGGCGATCTTTCAAGAAGAGAAATAGAAGACATCCAGAAGGAAATTTCGAAAAGAAAGAAGTTATCTGCAAAAGAAGTTCAGGAATACAAAATGCGCACAAATCATCTAGGAGATTCTATGGAGAAGATTCTATTGTTCGCACGACTAAATGAATTAGAAGATACTGATGCTTAAAGTCTATAAGCCCATACCACACGATATCTACAAAGCTCATAACTTGATTGAGTATTTGGTTAATGAAGTATGGTGTAAGGCAGATAACAAGCAATGTAAAAGCAAACTCAATGATGAACTAAAAGCCTTGTACGAAAATCAACCCTGGTTTCAAGAACAGGTTAAGGCTATTTACAAAGTTTGCAAATCACTAACAACTCAGGAAAAAGGGGATTTTAAAAAAGCGTTTACTCATAATAACAAGATTGAAGAACTCTGTGATGGAACAATTACTCCAATAGCACTGAGCACTTTAAATAAAGACTTAGTAAAAGTGGTCAAACCATTCTTCAAAGAATTATACACAAGGTTTTTAGGTTGGAAAGTGATTCGAGATATATATGGAGAAAAGAAAACCTATTATGATAAATTGAACTTGAAAAATGGTTTCAATAATTGTCCTTGCTGTGGTTTCGGAGACCTAAAAACAATTTATTCAAAAGGACGATCAGCATTTGACCATTATCTTCCACAAAAACACTACCCCTTCTCTTCAACGAACTTTTACAATCTGGTTCCAATCTGTACAACTTGTAATTCAGATGAAAAAGGAGAAGTGGATGTGCTCAAGGAGGGCAAGCCTGTTTATTATCCCTTTGCTAAAACTCATCCAAGTATTGAAGTAACTGTTGATGTGGATAAAAAAGCCCTTAAAAAACTAATTGAACCAACGGATAGTCTAAAAAGCAAAATCACCAAATCGGAAATCAAAGTAGATTTTAACCTGAAAGATGATAAAACTGAATCGTGGGATAGAATATTTGACATCAAATCAAGATACTTTGAAAGAATTAGCAGTAATCGAATTGGTTGGTTTACTAAAGTTGACAAGCATTACAGAAAATATAAAGAAAAGATTATAGATTACTCAGTCGAAAATGCCTTTGATGACGTAATAGAGGATGATTCTGATGATCAATTGGGCTTCTTAAAAGCACCCTATTTAGAGAGTTTAAAATCAAATCCTCATTTATTGAAAGCGATTGGAGAGGTGGCTGGAAGCTCAAATATTAATGATTAGCCAACGCAAGTTCAAGCACATTGCAATCCTCGTTCCTGCGGTTGCAAAGAGCTCTCACGCCAACGCACGGACGAGAAAGAAGAAAGCACGATTGCACAACATCACCTATACGCAAGCAGGGGTTTTGTGCTTCGTAGGACAGGAAAGTGGTAAATTTAAAGTTCAGTTCTTCGTAGGCAGTTCAGTGGTAAAATGCCCTGCCTGCGTATAGCTGAAAAACGTTATCTGCAATTATTCCCGAACTCATGATCAAAAAAATCACCAAAAATGCTAATAATCTAGGAGATCCAATTCTAGAACCAATTGACAAAATAAAAGAAAAACTTGATTACTTTAGGAGTTATTTTAATAAAATTCAGGATTTAGATGATGATGAATTAGAAAAATTAAAAAATGAAATTTCGACTTTTTTCACATTAAAAGTAGGAAGTTACACTGATGAACCTCCACAAAGATTATTTAGAATCTCATCTAATAATAGGATTTTAGAAGCCCAAAAAAAAGAATTAAGTTATCTTACAGATATATCCCAATTACTTGCTCCTCCTATTCAATTTTGTGATTATGGAAGATGTAATATTCCAAACCAACAAGTTCTATATTGTGCAACTACAGAAGCGGGAGCTTATTGGGAGACAAAACCTCAAAAGGGAGAAGTAATAACCATATCTCATTATGAATTAAAACCAAATACCAAAGTTAGAACCTTTATAGTTAAGGATAAATTATCTGAGGATAAAACCGTACTTACAGATTTACACGAGGTTTATTATTTATTGGAAGAATTCTTTGAAGAAATATATAGTTTACCTGTCTCAAGAGATAAACCAAAAGATTACATCTTTAGTGGTCAAATTACTTCTGATCAACTATTTATCCAGTAGTTTCAGATCAAAATTTCGAAGCAATTCTATATCCAAGTGTTCAACGCAAAAAACACGGATGGAATTTTGCAATCAGGAATGATATAATACTAGAAAAATACAATTTAATAGGTGTCGAAACTAAATTCATTTTAGATGAATATCAAGATTTGGATTATACAAGTGAAAAACTTACTACAGATCAAATTATTGGAAGTTTTGGAACAGAAGCATTTGATTTTATAAATGGCAAAATATTGTATGATGAAGAGAAAGTAAATACACTTTTTCCTTTACTTCGAGAACTTCAAGTTGGAGAAGGTAAGCAAGTAAGATTTAAGCATGAAGGATTACCTGAAAATGTTGTTTTTAATTTAACACCAAAACAATCAAAAACTGCTTCACCTCAACCATTAAAACGAAAAATAGGAAGAAATGAGAAAGTGAATGTTGTATATCAAGATGGACGCAGAATTGATAATATTAAATACAAAAAAATATTAGATGACCTAAAGTATGGTAAATGTAGAATCGTCAAATACTAATTATAACTGTAGATAACATCAGTAACCTTTGCACAACCTTCATTTTAAAAAAAATCATTAAAAGTATACAACCTCTTTTAAAGCCATTTAAAAGAGGTTCTGCATTTTCAATAGGAAAATTTTTAGAATTTTGAGACGTTTAATTCAAGGATATGAAGGACGTATTGCGGAGATTCCGAAGAAGCACAAACTTTGCTTTTGGAAGGTTCCAGTATCTGAGCTTTACTTTTGACTTTTTGGACAGGAAATTTCAGCACGCGAAACAGTACTATGCTATAGGAGTTCTTCATCAAGATCATATACTAAAAATAAGCGTACGTCCAGACAGTTACTGCAAAAACGAAGCAAACCCCTATCGCTGTTGATATTATTAAGATAACCCACCAACAGTATCTTAAAAAACAACCGGATCAATACTTTATTGACCTTCCGTGCCGTAATATTTTCGTTGAAGAATAAAGGAATTGAAAATCCAGTTCAAGACTGATTTTCCTATAAAAATTATCCTTCGGAACCAGCCTGTCCAGACTAAGTTCATAGAACAATTGTGGTGTGATTTTTTTTCGTCACTGCATCTTTAAATTTATTGAAAAATCTCACCTAAATAAGACTTTTAACGTATATTTGAGTTGTGCAAAAAGCACAAGGGTTTGGCAAGCATATCCAAAAAAAACCACATAAAATACTCAAAATCAAATAAATAATAAAAATTTAAACAAAAACTCAAAAATTAAATTTAATGAAAAAAATCTTATTTAGCATATTAACAGCACTTGTTTTAATAATATCAATATTCCTTTATATGAATAGGGATAAATTTGTCTATGTAGGTTCAGTAAATGTTATTGAAGTCGATTGTAGCAAAAAGGTTCAAATTTTGAGCGAAGTTTTAGAAAGTGACCAACGGATAAGAAGATCAAATGACTTCATCAAATACGCTAAAGAAGATCATAGAAATCAAGAGTTAGTGATTAGCATTATTGAAAAATGTGGTATGCCAACATTAAAGGAAGTAGATCAACGGCGAATGGATGCAATCTGGTTGGGATTACAACATAGTACTAAGGAAATCAGAAAAAAGTATTTTCCACAAGTAGAGAAAGCGGTAAAAAATGGAGACTTATCTAAAGGGCAATACGCATTGATGAAAGATAGAATGTTAATGGATGAAGGAAAACCTCAAATATATGGTTCACAAATAGAAAATGGTAAATTGTATGAATTAGAAAATCCTAAAACTGTAAACGAAAGAAGAAAAGAAATGGGAATGGAACCAATAGAGGATTATTTAAAGCATTTCAATATTCAGTTCAATCCGAATTAAAATACTACACATAACAAGGATTGTCAAAAGCGGTCTGACGGAATTCTAATAGACTTTTTTGCTATATTTAAACAATGGTTTTTCTATTGAAACTTTGTGCTCAAAATCCCACCCGAACACAAAGCCAGAAAACGTTATACGATATATTAAAAAAATGACATCATAAGAAAATGAATATAGAAAATTTTCAATTTGAATTAATTACAGTCAACACACAAAATGACTCATTTGATGTAGTGCAACCAATTATTCATTACAAAAATTCTCGTCGCCATAAAACTAAAATCGTATTAAGTAAGGAAGAATGTGAAGAAACTAAAATCTCTTGGCGACTAAGAAAATATATCAGACCAGTGATAGACGATGGTTTAGATTTCACTCCAATATCAGCAAAAGATAGACTAACAGACGAAATAACAGCGGAAAAAATCGCAAAGTTTCTTAATGATGATTTTGTTTTTGATTTTGAATATGAACCTGATGAAAATGATGAAATAAGAATGGAAATTCAATATGTAATAGAAAACATAAATGGTAAAATTAGACGACCTTACAGTAATTATTTTGTTTCGTTTTTATATGATGGTAAAGAATGGATAGTAAATAAAGGCTTTGACCATATTCATAATCATTACGAAGAATTTAAAGAAGGAATTGTAAAATACATCGTATAACAAGGGTTTGGCAAGATTGCTAATTTTATAGTAAATTTACGTTTACATTTCGCAAGAAATTTTATTTTTCACAGAAATCAATCGATTCCGGACTTCGCAACCTAGCAAAGCCGAGAACCTTTAGCAGCAATTATTTAAAATTAGGGTATATGATTGACTTTATACAAATACTTCTTCAATTTTTATTAATACTAATCGGACTCTATTTAGCATTATTTAAATCATATTTTCAAGAAAAAGGAAAAAATATTGCGACTAAAGAGGATATAGAAGAAATAACACAAAAGGTAGAAAAAATTAAGACTGATTTAAACTATTCAACTCAAAACAAAATAAGTTTAAAATCAGAAGAAAAAAAATCTCTTATTGAGTATTATGAAAAATACTATCAGTTTCAGAATTATCTTTCAGATGTGACTTTAGTTGGGATATACGAAAACAATGAAGAAAAAATTAGAAACATAGAAGAAAAAATTGAGCAATATAAATCAGATTATGATATGGCTTCAGCAAAAATTGAACTTTTGATTGATAATTTTGAGTTTATCCAAAAAACCCGTGAATTAAAATTACAAACAATTAAATACAATAGTTTGATTTCCGAATATATCGGCAATATTGAAAAACTTTTCATAGAAGTAAGAAGTGTTCTAAAATTAGTTTCATTAAGTGAGCAAAAAGAAAAGATTAAAGAATTATATAAACAACGATCAGATTATTATAAAGAATTAAATGATAAAAAATTAGAACATTATAAAATTCAATACGAAATTGAAAGTAAAATTAGACAAGATATATATGATATGTTACAAAAACATATTATAGTATAACTGCAGATAAAATAGTATTGCCAAAAAAGCGGGGTTGAAGAACTTCTTTGAGCGTTTAGTGAAAATAGTCGTAAAAAATTCCCACCTTTTTCAAAGAAATTAATAAGAGAAAAATTTTTGCTTCGTGAAGTGCTTCTTTTGAAATCTCGGTTATAAAAAGCCCGCCCTTCGCAAATACTTTTCCGTTAGGCGATATTTTACCAAAGCGTATGTTAAAACAAATTCTGTATTTTGTAACAATTTTATTTTCTTTAATTTCTTGCAAGGAAAATTTTGAAAAACTGCCTGAAAAATACAGGAGTGATGGATATTTATTAAAGCAAATAAAACCCAATTCAAAAATTCAATATTGGCAAATAGATTATGTTACTGGATTTACTCCAGATAAGATTTTTTCAAGTGGAAATATAAAATTGAGTAAACAGATTCCAAAACCTGAAAATCAAAATCTAGGAGGATTTTTTACTGGATGTCAACCTTTATATTGTAATTATAGAATTTTATATATCGAAAATAATAAATGGAATTTTGTTCAGAATAAAAATGAATTAAAAGAATTCATTAATAAAATTGATAATGAATACGAAGCATTTCTAATTGCAAGGATTAATGATTATGATATCGATTCAAATTCAAAAGGGAATGGGTTTGAAAAAACTAAATATGGATACAAACTCAAAGTGATGATTTATAATAGTTGTCCAGAGACAAAACAAAGTTATATTGTAACAGTAGATAAAAATGGAAAACTGAATAAATTAAAAGATTTAGGATTTTATTTAAAAAGGGGAGATTGCATAGTCTATTAAAAAAACATCGCCTAACATTTGGTAACCGTTGCACAACCTTCATTTTTAAAAAATCATTAAAAGTATACAACCTCTTTTAAATGGTTTTAAAAGAGGATCTGCATTTTCAATAGGAAAATCTTTTAGAATTTTGAAACCCTTAATTCAAGGATATGAACGACGTATTGCGGAGATTCCGAAGAAGCACAAACTTTACTTTTGGAAGGTTCAGTATCTGAACTTTACTTTTGACTTTTTGCGCGAGAAATTTCAGTAATTTCTTTAAATCATACGATAACGCCGCCATCAAAACATGTTATTCGCTGCCTTCATGCCACGAGTGTTGATGCGTTTCATCGAATGATGATTAATAACTAAAAACAGAATTAAAACTCTTGTAAACTTTATGGAAAACAAGTTAATCACCATTAAAAAATTAAAAAACTGTAAATATTATGTTGATTTTCATCAGTACATAATAAACATGATTATTTCATTTATTCTTATTTTTCCTGCAATATATTTCTCATCAAAAAAACTAGTTTTTTCGTCAATTTGTTTTATAATTTTTTGGATATTCATTTGTATAATAATTGATGTAAATAATTACGTCAGGAAAAATGTACATAACAAAATTTTTTCAAAAAAAATTTTTGAAGATTTAAAGTTTAGAAATTTTCAAAAAGAGCAAATAGACAAATATGAAGGATTAATAAAGACCGAAAACGGAAGAACAATAAGAATATTTTATAATTGGAATAAAGTAGCAGAGGGTTTTATGAGTTTCGGCGATATTGAAATTGACATTTTCTTTACACCCCAAATATTCAACAATATTATAGACGACGTAAAAATTGACAAATTAAATAAAAAATATGATAAAACTTTTTGGTCAAAAACTAAAAGAACAATTTTTGCATTTGATCGATTAAAAATATTTATAAACTATTATCCTTGGACAAAAAGTACAAAAATCGAAAAGGAGATTTCAAGGGGTTTAAATATCTTATGGGAAAATAAACTTGAACCATTTGACATTAGAAATATAAAAGACAATGAACTTGTGAATTTAGAAAAAGATGGATATTTCCTACCTAATATGGAGTATATTTGGGAATACATTAGGAAATATGAAAAACTACCTCCAATAACATATTCTGAAAAGTAGATTTAAAAAATTTATTCACCCTTTTAAACAGTTTATTTAAGTCACATTCCGACAATTTTAAAAAAAGTTCTCAATATTCTTAAAATAGAAAAAATAAAACACATTTTGGGAGATTCTATTAATCTTAAGAGGATTTTCAATGACTTATTTTATTAGATATAAAGACAATGAATCCGGAATAATAACATTAAGCATCATTGGAATTATGATCTCAATTATTGTTACCGGACAGATCACAAAAAAGAATACTTTATATTTCCCTCCTGAAATTTGCATGTTGCGTTGCCGTAAAATAATCACAGAAAACCTGGTAAACTGCAGAATCAGTGTGTGTAGCTTTAATGCCCAGCTGAAAATAAACGTCCAGAATCTGATGCGATAAACTTGCAACCAGAGCTGAAGAATAATCATGAATTTCGGACTGTTTTTCAGAAATGATTAATTTAGAATTGTATAACAAAGATTCAATTTCATCAGCAAATTGAATGATTTTTTCCATTGAATCTTCTATTTGTTTATTGAATAAATCCAGATTAAGATGAGGTCGGATTTGAATTGCTTCTTCTGCAAAATGAGAAGCCATGCCAAGATAGTTGACCAATAAAGTCAGATCCGCAAAAATCCTGAACGGAATTTTATCTAAAACATCATTTGTAAAAAATTCATCGTACACAAAACTGTAATTTTCGGAAACTTTTACATTTTCAACTTTAAAAGAATACGTCCCGGTTGCTCTCATTCCCATTGATTTCCAGTTCGGGATAATCACAGCCTGATTTTTAGAGATAATAAATGATCTGATCATTTCGTTTCCCGATTCATCCAGCAAAGGAATTTCATTATCGGCAAGCTTTGCATTCAGCGTAAAATGACTCAAATGTGGTGCTCCGGTTGCAAAATGCCAAAGTCCGTTGATTAAAAAAGTTCCGTCAGATTGTTTTTCGGCTGTTCCGCCAATCATTCCGCTTCCTCCGAAGCAGGTTTTATGGTCAGAAAAAAGTTTGCTTGCGATAGGAGGCTTTAAATTTCTTGAAAAAAAATTGGCTCCCGAGCATAAAGTTAACATCCAACCCAGGCTTCCATCAATTTTTGACCAGTTGAAAAGCAGTTTTAAACCTTGATTCAAGCGCAATCCCAATCCTCCGTATATTTTCGGAACCCAGATCTGAAGCAGTCTTTCCTGATGAATTTGGTCAATAATTTCAGCAGGAACTTCTGAAATTTGTTGCATTTTAATTCTGATTTCCTGAGGTATCAACATTTCTTTTAAATTAGTATGGATGGATTTTTAATCATTTTTTGAAATTTTTTTTGATTAATAAAAATCACTGCCTGACTTTAATGATTTTAAACGCAAAGATTTATTTTACACTCTGCATATTCCAGTCAGCAAATGATAATCAATAAAAATGATTTTAAGCGTGCATTTTTAAGCTTCATCTAGCGACGTGTCGCAATCTTTGATTCTTAAAATTTGTAGTTTTTATTTAAATCTTTGCGTTTAATTATTTTATTCATTTAAAGATTACGCAACGACCACTTTCGATTAATAATTTTCCTCCATTCCAAATAACCAAAGATCGCCACGATGAATAAAAAAGCCGTCAAACCAGCATACAAATACAATCCTTTATGAATCAACAACGGAATTGCAATGATGTTGCTCATATTCAGTAAAATCCAGTTTTCAATTTTTCTCCGTGCCATGAGCCACATTCCTGCCCATGCAAAAGCACTGACCAGAGAATCCCAAATTGGAACATCTGAATCTGTAAACCGGGTCAGAAAAACCCAGAAAAGGCTGAACGTTCCAATTACAATTGCTGCCGTAATCATTTTTTCCTGATTGGTGGTTTCTGAAATCGCTGTTTCTTTTTGTCTTTTACCAAATTTCCAGTAAAGCCATCCGTAAATACTCATGACGAGGTAATAAAGATTTAAGGTAAACTCTGCGTAAAGTTTTGCGAAAAACATCACATAAAGCGAAAGTGAAATTCCGGCAATCCCGAAAAGGTAATTATTGGAGTTATTTTTCCGAGCCAATAATACCTGAAATACTGAAAAGACAACACCGAGCCATTCCTGCCATGTAGTCTGCTGTAAAATTTCCTGCATCAAATTAACTTATATAAAATTAAATGATGAGATGATAAATCAAAAAATCCCTACGTCGGCATTATCCGAATCAGGTGTGGAAAAATTCCCGGGTATCATCTCAGCCGCTATTGCAGCACCCCATTGATGGCGCAAATGTGAGACTTTTTTTTGGAAAATGAAAATATTTTATTTTTATTGCCTTAAATATTTTTAACGTAACGTACGCAGACATTTTTTTTAATAACTGAGAATATTTTTCATTCGCAAAGGCGTTTCACTCAGCTATCACCACAATAAGTCTTTGCTGAACGAAGTGCCGTTGCGGACAAAAAATATTTTCAATTATATAAATTTACTTTGCGATCATGGCATTAAAATTATGACATATTGTTTTTATTAATTAGCCATTTACAAACGGATATTTTGTATCTTTAAGGCTCATATAAAGTTGTGAAGAAAACAATAAAAAGAACATTAAGAGTTTCTAAATATGTAATTTACCGTGAAACGCTTATTGATAAAAAAGAGCATTTCTGGTCATTCTTAGGTGCCTTTTTCGGAATCGGCATTATTGCCTTTTTGCAGTCGCAATATTTATTTGAGCAGGAAAATATATTTCTTATCGGGTCTTTTGGCGCATCCAGTGTACTGATCTACGGAGCGATCCAAAGTCCGCTCGCTCAGCCGAGAAATCTGATCGGCGGTCATGTATTATCTGCTTTGGCAGGAGTTACGGTTTATCAGTTTGTTCCTGATATTATCTGGCTTGCCGCTCCTCTTGCGGTAGCTTCTTCCATTGTCATTATGCAGTATACCAAAACTCTGCATCCTCCGGGTGGTGCTACAGCGCTTATTGCGGTAAGCTCTACAGGAAAAATTCCTGAACTGGGATACTGGTATGTGCTTTCTCCTGTTCTTTCGGGATGTATCATACTTTTGGCAGTTGCATTTGTATTCAACAATTTAACCCAAAACAGAATGTACCCAAACCACAGCAGAATAAAAAATATGCTGAGGAAAAAACATCAACACAAATTGAAAAATTAACGATTATGGAATGTATGGAGTGCGGTGAAAAAATTATCGGGAGATCTGATAAAAAATTCTGCAACGATGCATGCAGAAACGCCTACAATAATAAACAAAATAAAGATTCTACCAACCTGATGCGCAATGTAAACAACAAGCTGCGCAAAAACTACCGAATCCTGAGCGAAATCAATACAGAAGGAAAAACAAAAATTCCGAAAAAGAAGCTTGATGGCTTAGGTTTTGATTTTAATTACTTTACCAATCTTAAAATTTATAAAAACTGTTCAGAATATAAATTTGTCTACGATCAGGGATATAAAATACTTGACGAAGATTTTGTCTTAATCGTTAAAAACTAAGTTTACAATGAAAGAAACAGTACTCATTACAGGAGCGAGCGGAGCTATTGCAAGAGCACTTTCAAAAAAACTGGAAAACAGCTACTCTGTAAGGTTTCTTACCCGGAAAAAAGAGGCTGAAAACGAGTTTGAATGGGATCTGGAAAATAATATCGCAGACGAAAAGGCTTTTGAAAATGTAGATCACATCATCCACCTTGCAGGAGCGAATATTTCTGAAAAAAGATGGAGTGAAGACCGCAAAACAGAACTCATTGAGAGCAGGGTAAAATCTGCAAATCTTATTCTTGAATATTTAAAACAACAAAACATACGATTAAAATCATTTATTTCTGCATCCGGGATTAATTATTACGGCACCATAACTTCCGAAAAAATATTTACCGAAAATGATCCTTCCGGACACGATTTTCTCAGCAATGTCGTTATTGTATGGGAAAATGCTGCAGATCGGTTCAAAACCGAAAATATGGCAGAGCGTGTTGTGAAAATCCGTACTGCTGTTGTTTTATCTAAAAATGATGGTGCACTCAGTAAAATGATGGTTCCCATACAATTAGGATTGGGTTCACCTATAGGTAGCGGTAGACAATACATGCCCTGGATACACATTGACGATATTTGCGGAATTTATGAATTTGCCTTAAAAAATACGGCTATTGAAGGAGCTTTTAACGCTTCAGCACCTCAACATGCAACCAATAAAACATTCACAAAAACGATTGCAGAGGTACTGAAAAAGCCATTATTTATGCCGAATGTTGCGGGTTTTATGCTGAAGCTAATTTTTGGTGAACTTTCTAGTGTTTTACTTGAAGGATCAAGAGCATCTTCGGAAAAAATACAGAAGGCAGGCTACGAATTCAAATTTCCTGATCTGAAAAAAGCATTGGAAGATTTATTAAATAAACAAAAACATGAAAAGTAATACAACGGTTATGAAAAACAAATGTATGATGATAGTCTTTATATTGCTGTCTCTATGTTTTTACGCTCAGAAAACACAAATTGTAAATGACATAAAAGCTGCCGAGCATTTTAAAAATCATTATAAAAAGAAAAACTATCAAAGATTTTCCGGAAAGATCAATATGCAGGAAAAAGCGGTTGTTTTTGACAATAAAACAGTTTACTATGATAACAAAGATAAGATCATTACTTCTGTTTTAAAGCAGGGTCTTATCTACCCGCAGCTTCTGACCGATTATCAGATGCAGAAATTCCTTGATGAAAATACCGACAAAACTCAAAGAAGGTTTCTCAAATTACAAAAAGATCCCCGAGCTGCCTTTGATGTTAATAATATTGAACTTAGTGATGCTTCGGAAATTAGCAGCGGGACTAAAAATATAAAAGTAAAAAGATTTAAAACTGATTTCAGAGATCATCGTCTTAAAATTAATTCAGTCTATTATTTTGAACTCACTAATAATGCTGCAACCAAAGAAATGCCTTTGGAAACTTTTATAGAAGGATCGAAACTTTCATACATCGGAAATTAAATATTATATCTTTTGACACCATTACAGCAACGAGGCAGGAAAAGAACACTTGCTGTTATCATCAGTATACTTTTGGTAAGCCTCTACTCTATTTATATTTATCAATCTGTTGTTCCGGAATTTAAGCTTTCAAAGCTTATTTCGCAGATAATCCGCTTTCTACTTACCTGTGGACTGATGTATCTGGTTTTCATTGGTAAAAAATGGGCAAGAACGGTGTCTCTCATTCTTTTTTCACTCGCCGTCATTATGGCAGTTTCGTTTATATTTTCTTCAAATTTTTCCCCTATTCAGGAAATCCCTTTATATGTGATGATATTTGTATATGCTGATGCTATTTATCATTTCGGATTTTCTGACAGTTATAAAGCTTTTGCAGAATATCAACGTTCAAAAAAGACTTTTACATAAATAAAAACAATTAATACGAAATATAAAATTAAGTTTATTCGACTGATAACAAAAAAAGAGGATAAAATGTTTTATCCTCTTTTGTTATAAGCTTCAATACTATTATGATTTCCAAAAAGTCCATTTAGAACCATTAAAAACCGCTAATCTTTTAGCTCCTTCTTTGTTGATATACACCATCATTCCCGGAGCAGGATCAGGAATATTGTCCGTATTATCTACCATTGGTAAAACCATTGCTTTGTTGGATGATTCTAAAATAAGTACACCTTTTGCTGAAGATGTCGGAGCACCTATAATTGCTCCTTTCGTTGTATCTTCTATGACTGTAGAAGGTTGTATTGATAAGTAAGAACTTACATTTGCACCGTTACCACTGCTCAAATCCTGCCAAGTACCATTATAATATTTTACCTTAGCATTAGCCGGATCTGTAGTGTCTAAGAGAATAGTTCCTTCAACCAAACCAGAACCAGAAGGTAATATTCGGTTGTAAGGAAGTATAATACCCTTGTTTTGGTTCGCAAATTCCAATAAAACAGATGTTTTGTCATTAGCTGTTCCAATATCATCACTTATGATTACCTGAGAAAAGCAAAAAGATGCTATGACCAGGCAAACTGTTGAATATACTTTTTTCATTTGATTAAATTATTTTTGAATGTTAATATTAATTAAAATAAGGCTTGT
>VFQP010001213.1_pt1 | contig 36256 bp, 30 predicted proteins | sample 3512351 | NCBI WGS metagenome assembly VFQP01 (sample SAMN10412372, study PRJNA504923) | tailings metagenome | isolation source: Relicate 1 Philex TSF1 revegetated site | place: Philippines: Tuba, Benguet | collected 2017-08-29
ATCATCTTCGACCGCTACCAGCACCGCGACGTGCTGCCGATCCTCTATTACGACTACATCGCCGAATATGTCGAAAACGGCGGCGCGCTGCTGATCGCGGCAGGTCCGGAATATGCCGGCGTCCAGTCGATCGCGCGCACGCCACTGATGTCCGCGCTGCCGGCGCTGCCGACGGGCGATGTCGTCGAGCAGGCCTTCTTCCCGCGCCTGACGGAAACTGGCCGCCGGCATCCCGTCACCCGCGGGCTCGAAGGCTCAGGCGCCGAGCCACCGCAATGGAGCCGCTGGTTCCGCCTCGTCGGCATCGACCAGCCGGAGGGCGAGGTCGTCATGCAGGGCGCGGATGAGCGGCCGCTGCTGCTTCTCAACCGCCACGGCGAAGGCCGCGTCGGCATGCTCCTGTCCGATCAGGGCTGGCTCTGGGCGCGCGGCTTCGAAGGCGGCGGCCCGCATGTCTCGCTCTATCGCCGCCTCGCGCACTGGCTCATGAAGGAGCCGGAACTCGAGGAAGAGCGCCTGATCGCGAACGGCCGCGGCATGATGCTCGATGTCACGCGCCAAACGATGGAGGAGAACCCCGGTCCGGCAATCGTGGCGAGCCCTTCCGGCGAAAGCTTCGAAGTGCCGCTTACCGAGCGCGAGCCCGGTATCTTCACCGGCACGCTCGAAACCGAAGAGATCGGGCTCTATCAGGTCGGCAACGGCACGCTGACCGCGCTGGCCCATGTCGGGCCCGTCAACGCGCCGGAATTCGCCGACACCGTTTCGACCACCTCCGTACTCGAGCCTGTCGCCGAGGCGACCGGGGGCACGGTGAGCCGCATCGCGACCTCGCTGACCGGCGCGGTCTCGTTGCCCGGCATCGTCGCCGTACGCGACGGAGCGCAGACGGCCGGCCGCGACTGGATCGGCCTGCGCACGACGAATGACAGCGTCCTCCGCTCTGTCAGCCGCGTGCCGCTCTTTGCCGGCTTCTTCGGCCTCGCGCTGCTGCTCCTGGCGCTCGGATCGACCTGGTACCGCGAAGGACGCTGACGCCCGTCAGGCCCGCGTGGCTGCGTGCCTGACCGGCCCCCGAAGCGCTTCAGCGGCGCCGGGCACGAGTTCGGCGACCAGCAGCCGCGCCGGATCGACCGGGCGCGGCATGATGATCTGGTCGCGCGGCATCACAGCAAATCCGAGTGGTCCGTAATAGGGCGCATCGCCGACAAGCACCACCGCGCCCCAGCCGGAAGCCTTGGCAGCCTCGAGCGCGATCGCAACCAGCTTTCGTCCGAAGCCGAGATTTTTCCAGCTGGGCATCACGGCCAGCGGCCCGAGCAGCATCGCCTTCCCCTCGCCCGCCGCGATCGGCGTCATGCGCACAGAGGCGACAACGGCTCCCTCGATGAGGGCCACAAAGGAAAGGCTGCGATCGTGCGGCCCGCCTTCCCGAATCTTGTAAGCCGCGCGCACAAAGCGCCCAGGCCCGAACGCGTCGGCATTGATGGCTTCGATTGCGGCGTCATGGGAGGGCTCCTCGGGCACGAAGAGCACGTTGGGGATGGTCATGGTCGGTCCGGCTATTTGGCGGTGGAAGAGCTGCCCGGACCCTGCGCCCGAATGGGGCGCATAAGGTCGCGGACTTCGCGAAGGGTCGCGTCAGCTCTTTCGTCGTCGCCTGTCTGCCGGTCTCGCCACGGAAAAATCTCCCTCGGGCAGCCCCGCTAGCATCAAACCGGAGCGCCGTCCACGCGTTTGAACGGACTGTCAAACCTGCATGGGTTGGCGCAGGCCGCTAAAGAGTTAGATGTCGGGGGAACAGGAAAGGATCGCGTTATGGGTTTGCTCGTCGACGGAATCTGGCAGGACAGCTGGTACGACACCAAGAAAAGCGGCGGCCGCTTCGAGCGCTCGAAGTCGCAGTTCCGCGACTGGGTCACGCGAGACGGTGCACCTGCCGAAGGCCGAGAGCGCGGCTTCAAGGCCGAGCCCGGCCGCTATCATCTCTACGTATCGCTCGCCTGCCCCTGGGCCCACCGCACACTGATCTTCCGCAAGCTGAAGAAGCTCGAGGATGTCATCTCGGTCTCCGTCGTCCACCATTTCATGGGCGAGCACGGCTGGACGTTCCTCGCCGAAGACGGTGCCACTGGCGACGACCTCTACGGGTTCGACTACCTGCACCAGATCTACACCAAGGCCGACCCGAACTATTCGGGCCGCGTGACGGTGCCGGTTTTGTGGGACAAGCAGACCGAGACGATCGTTTCGAACGAGTCCGCCGATATCATCCGCATGTTCAACGAGGCCTTCGACGAATGGGGCGATGCCTCGCTCGACTTCTACCCGAAAGCGCTGCGCAGCGAGATCGACGCCGTCAACGACCGCGTCTACGATGCCGTCAACAACGGCGTCTACAAGAGCGGCTTCGCCACCACGCAGGACGCTTACGAGGAAGCGTTCGACGCGCTGTTCTCAGAGCTCGACAGCCTCGAAGACCGGCTGTCGCGCCAGCGCTACCTCGCCGGCGACCGCATGACGGAGGCCGACTGGCGGCTGTTCACGACGCTGGTGCGCTTCGACGCGGTATATGTTGGCCACTTCAAGTGCAATCTGCGCCGGATCGCCGACTATCCGAACCTTTCGAATTATCTGCGCGAGCTCTACCAGGTGCCCGGCGTGGCCGAGACGGTCGACATGGTGCACATCAAGCACCACTATTACGGCAGCCACGAAACCATCAATCCGACGCGGATCGTTCCGAAGGGGCCGGCTCTCGACTTCGACGCAGCGCATGACCGCGACCGCTTCAGGAAGGCCGCCTGAGGCTCACCAGACGGGCGACGGCGCTGCCTCGCCCGTCAGTTCCGCGAGCCGGCGGCGCGTCGCCTGCGTCGTCTCGCGCGGCAGGTCGGCGAGCGCGAAGAAGCCGGCCTCCGCGATCTCGCGGTCCGGCACCTTCGGTCCAAGCACCCGGAAATCGCTGACGACATAGGTTGCGACATGGTCGCGGCGACTTGCGCTGCTGTTATAGTGGAAGCCGATCAGGCGCGGCCTGCCGACGACGGCGACGTTGCCCTCTTCCACAACCTCGCGCACCAGCGCCTCTTCGGCAGTCTCCCCGGGCTCGATCCCGCCGCCGGGCAATTGCCAGCCCGATACGTAGGTGTGGCGCACGAGCAGCACTGACTGTGCCGCCTCGTCGTGCACGATTGCACGGACGCCGAGCGTCATCGGCCGCGCCATCAGGAAATAGAGGTGGAAGAGCCGGTTGCGCACGCGCTCCACACGGCTCTTTTCGGAACGGTTCCCTGCGACAGCCATTCAGCTAGTAAGCCCCTGCCCGCTACCCTATGAAGGAACCATGTTCCGGCTCGCCCATCTTTCCGACGTCCATCTGGGCCCGCTTCCCGAGATATCCTACCGCGAACTCGCTTCCAAGCGGATCACGGGATACATCAACTGGCAGCGAAACCGCCGCGCGAAACTGCACGACCGGGTCATAGACCTGCTCCTTGCTGATATGCATGGCCAGCAGCCCGACCACGTGGCCGTCACCGGCGACCTGATGAACCTCGCGCTGCGCGAAGAGATCGAGATGTCCCGCCTCTGGCTGAAGGAAGTGGGAAGCGGCGCTGATGTCAGTGTCGTACCTGGCAATCATGATGCCTACGTCCCCGGCGCGCTGGAAAAGGCGTGCAAGGCCTGGGGCGAATGGATGTGGGGCGATGGCGACGCTCACCCCACCAGCAAGGGCGAGTTCCCCTACCTGCGCCGCCGCGGCAATTGCGCCATCATCGGCGTGTCGTCCGCGCGCGCCACAGCACCATTCATGGCTAGCGGCTATTTCGGCTCTACGCAGGCAAAGCGGCTCGGCGCGCTGCTCGACAAGACCCGCAAGGAGGGCCTTTTTCGCGTCATCCTGATCCACCACCCGCCCGTGCGCGGGGCGGCGAAGTCGCACAAGCGCCTTTTCGGCATCGGGCGGTTCCAGAAGGTGCTCGACCGACACGGCGCGGAACTTGTCCTGCACGGGCACACGCATCTGCCGACCCTCTACCGCTTGAACGGGCGTAACGGGCCAGTGCCGGTCGTCGGCGTTGCGGCCGCGGGGCAGATGCCGGGTGCGCCCGAGCCTGCCTCGCAATACAATCTCTTCCAGATCGACGGTCGCGCCGGCGCCTGGCGGGCGACGCTGCAGCGGTTCGGAATCAATGGAAAAGGCAGCGCCTTCAGCCGTGTCGACGAGGTCGACCTCTTCGGCCGCGATCTCGCGCGCGTTGGCGGCTAGACCAGCACGCGAAGGCCGAAGCGCTGCCTGACGATGACGATCAGCGCAACCGCCCGGAGGAGCATCACGGCTGCCGTTGCGATCGCCGCTCCTTCCAGCCCCAGCATCGGCACCAGAAGAAGCGTCAGCGCCACATTGGCGGCAAATGCGCCGATATTGATCGCCAGCGCCTCACGCTGTCCGCCGGAGACGATCAGGAATTCGTTGGCTTGGCCCGCAAGCGAGCGGCCGACGAGGCCGACGCCGAGGATGATCATGACCGGGAAGCCCGCAACGAAGGCCGGACCGAAGATCGCGAGCAGCCATGGCCCGACCGCGAGTGTTGCGACAACCGAGACGAGCGTGGCGACGATCGTAACCACCGTCGTGCGCGTCATGAGCCGCTGCATCTCGCCGCGATCCTCGCTGCCCGACGCAAGGCTGAAGCGGCGGGCGGCCACGAAGAAGATCGCGTAGTAGGCGAAATTTGCTAAGGCCAGCGCGCGCGCGGCGGCGAAGTAGATCGCGGCGCTTTCCGGGGGCAGAAGCAGGCCGATGAGCAGCACGTCGATATAGGTCAGCAGATCCTCGAACCCGGCAACAAGCAGCAGGGGCAGAGACGCCTTCAGCCAGAGAGCTTTCCGGACTGCGGTGGCGGCCTTGCCGGCGTCCTCGCCGGTGACCTGTCGCAGGCGCACAGCCATGGCGAGCGCGATCCCGACCGTGACAATCGCCATCGAACCGATGAGGATCCAGCCGGCCTCAAGCAGGCTCACCCCCTGCCCGGACGCGTGCAGCAACAAAGCCGCGGCGATGATGAGAACCGGACGCAGAAGATAGACGGGCACTGACGTCAGCCGGAACCAGCCAAGCCCCCGAGCGATGCCTTCGAGATACCGGTCCATTGCGAACAAGGGCAGGCCGAGCGCGATAAAAAACACGATCGACGCAAAATCACCGTCCTGAGGCAGCATCCGGGAGGCAACTATGCCGATTGCTGCGACTGCCAGAGAAACAGCGACCACGGTGCCGAAACCATAGCTCCAGAAGCCAGCAATATGGGCATTGCGCCCCCAGAGCTGGTAGCGCGGCAGGAAGCGGACGCCAGTTTCGGACAGTCCGAGCGCGGCGAGCCCGCCAATCGCAACGAGCCATGTCCAGATGAGCACGTAGCCGCCATAGGCATCGGTCATCATGGCGCGTGCAAGCAGCGCCTGCATGGCGAAGGCCAGCAGCGCGCCGCCGACGCGGATCGCGAACGTGATCGCAGCGTCGATCAAATGACCGGCGGCAAATGCGCCAGTTGCCGGAAGCTCGGCATCCTCACCGACCCGGCGCACCGGGCCAGGCGCTTGGCGACCGGTTTCATCCAGGCAAGCCAGAAATTGAGGTAGAGCCAGCCCCGCATGTTTCGGCTGACGGCGTAGCAGGAGAGCCGCATCTGCCTGTCGCTCCAGCTATCCTTGTAGCTCGCCTGATTGGCGAGGAGATCGTAGGTCTCGACGCCATTGTCGAGGAGCCAGCCGATGGTCATGTCCATCTGCACCTTGCCGGGCGAGGCTTCGCGCTGGTCCCAGTCGAAAGAGCCGAGATAGGCGTAGTAGTGCCTGTGTCGGATGAAGCCGAGCTCGATCGCCACCGGCTTGTCACAGACGCTCAGCACCGAGAGGCACGCACCCTCCGGCGCTTCGCCCGGCAGCGCGTCGAGAAAACCGCCGCGGCGCAGTTGCGAAAATCCCGGCGCCATCACGTTCATCGCCTTGAGCCAACGCGTCTTGAACGCGAGAGCCTGATCGACGAGACCCGCAAACCGCTCGTCTCCCGGCCAGACGACCTCGAACGCGACCGCCCCCTGCTTCTCCAAAAGCTTGAGGCGCCGTGTGCGGTTGCGCTTCTGCGTTTTGGACAGCCGTGCGACATAGGCCTCGCGGCTCCCGATCTCGCCAAGATCGATCACGAAAGACTGGTTTTCCAGGGCCGGACGCAGCGCGTCTTTCGGAAACACCCGATTGAGCGACGAGCACTCCGGCACCAGCGAAACGATGATCGCATCGACGCCGCGAGTTGCCATAACAGCCTCGCGGATCACGTCCGCATGCTTGCGGTCCCAAAGGCAGGGATCCACAAGCATGCCCGAATACTGCGTGTGCGGCTCGCCGAGCGTCTTCAGGACAGACAACCCGCCCTGCCGGCGGATGATCATCAGCGGCCAGACGGCAGCAAGCCTCCCGCTGTCGCGCAGGCATACGACGTGGGGCTTGGTGGAGTGTTCAGGACCCGTGTTGCCAGCGACCCAGTTGCGGCACCATCCGAAGGTCTGGAACCAGTCCATGCCGCTGCCGACCTTCTGTTCCAGCGCTTCCCACTCGACGCGAAGACGGTCCATGGCAGGGAGCGTGTCGGCGATCTCGATGATCAGGCCGGACGTGGTGACAGCAGCCCCCGCACGATCGAAGTGATCGCTAACGGCAGCGTGCTTCCAGCTATCCATATCCAACCCCGGTCCCCCGACCCATTTCGGGTCGCCCGTCCCCAAAGCCGCGCGACCACGATAGCAAATCGTGCGCAGCCTAACGAGCCTATGTGGAAACAAGCTTAACGCGGCCGACGAAAGTGTTGGATCAGCCGTTAAGGTTGGCGCCAAAGAAGAAAAAGATGAATGCCGAGGCTGCAACTGCGCCCAGCAACACAAAGACGATTGCCTCGAACAAGCGCGCAAGTCGTGCCTCGCGCATGCTTTGCGCGCGGAACATCGCGCCCGCCGCATGGTCGGACGAGCCGAGGCTACGGTCGCGTTCGAGAAGCCTCTCGGCAACATAGCGCGCGACCTGCAGAGCGACCGGACGCATGTCGGCGCTTTCGGCCAGCACCACGCGCCCCATGCGCGAATCGGCAACGAGCCGGTAGGTACGCCGGTCGCGGCCCATGGACACGTGGGCGACCGCATCGATCCACAGCCGCGGCCGCGTGCCCGACGAGATCGAAAAGTCGAAGCGCTCGTCCTCCGCCGGCACCTGCGCGATAAGGGGCTGCAGATCGTCCAGCAAGATTTCGAGGCGCATGCGCTCGGCATCTCCGAGATCGACCACGACGTCGTCGCGATCGGCCATGGCGTTCTTGACCTCTCGCGTGATCGCCTTGAGGTCGAGGGCCGGCCGCTCGGGCCGACCGTTGTCTGCAGGCTCACTCATCGGGTGCCTCCGCGCCCTTGCGCGCCAGCGTTCTGCCTAGCACGCAAAGGCGGCGAAATCACGCGCCGCCCATGCATCTAGCTTTTGAGCGCAAGGATCCTGTTGGCTGCCGAGACGACCGCCTCCAGCGACGCCGCCACGATGTTCGTGTTGATGCCGGCGCCAAAGAGCTTGCCACCCGGATGCTCCATTTCCATGTAGCAAATCGCCGCCGCATTCGAGCCGCGCTGCATGGAATGCTCCGAATAGTCGAGCACCGTCAGGTCGATCCCGATGTGACGCGACAGCGCATCGACGAAACCGTCGATCGGACCGGTACCGTTGCCCTTGATCGTGATCTCGCTGCCATCGTCCACGATCTGCGCTTCGAGGATCCGCCGGCCCTTCTGCCCCGCTTCCGGGTAGGTCTGGTGATCGACGAACTTCAGCCGCGCACCGGGCTGGTCGACATAATGCGACAGGAACTCTGCATGAATGCGCTTCGACGGCAGTTCCTTGCCCTCGACATCGGTGATGTGCTGGATCACATGGCTGAACTCGATCTGCAGGTTGCGCGGCAGGTTGAGGCCATAATCGGCCTGCAGGATGTAGGCGATGCCGCCCTTGCCCGACTGCGAGTTGATGCGGATGATCGCCTCATAGGTGCGGCCGACATCCTGCGGATCGATCGGCAGATAAGGCACTTCCCACAAGGGCTTGTTGGCCTTGCGGAACGCCTTCATGCCCTTGTTGATCGCATCCTGGTGCGAGCCCGAAAAGGCCGTGTATACGAGTTCGCCGACATAAGGGTGCCGCTCCGGGATCTTCATCTGGTTCGAATACTCGAACACGTCCTTCATGCGGTTGATGTCGCGGCAGTCGAGCATTGGATCGACGCCCTGCGTGTACATGTTCAAGGCCAGCGTTACGAGATCGACATTGCCGGTGCGCTCGCCATTACCGAAGAGCGTGCCCTCGACGCGGTCCGCGCCCGCCATCAGGCCGAGCTCGGTTGCCGCAATGCCGGTGCCGCGGTCGTTGTGCGGATGCAGCGACAGGATGATGCTGTCGCGCCGGTCGAGATGGCGCGACATCCACTCGATCTGGTCGGCATGGATGTTGGGCGTCGACATCTCGACGGTGGCTGGCAGGTTGAGGATCAGCCGGTTTTGCGGCGTCGGGTCGATGATCTCGGTGACCGCGTTGCAGATTTCGAGTGCGACCTCGAGCTCGGTGCCGGTGAAGCTCTCCGGCGAATATTGGAAGCGGTAACCGCCGCCGGCCTTCGCCGCCATGTCGGTGATCATCTTCGCCGCATCGGTGGCGATGCGCTTGATGCCGGCCACGTCCTTTTCGAAGACGACGCGCCGCTGCAGTTCGCTCGTCGAATTGTAGAAGTGGACGATTGGCGTCTTTGCGCCCTGCAGCGACTCGAAGGTCCGCGCGATCAGTTCCGGCCGGCACTGGACGAGCACCTGCAGATCGACATCGTCGGGGATGTTACCCTCTTCGATGCACCAGCGCGTGAAGTCGAAATCGGTCTGCGAAGCGGACGGAAAGCCGATCTCGATCTCGCGGAAGCCCATGTCGACCAGGAGCTTGAACATGCGCTCCTTGCGGTCGTGGCCCATCGGGTCGATCAGCGCCTGGTTGCCGTCGCGCAGATCGACCGAGCACCAGATCGGCGCCGTCTCGATCCGCTTCGACGGCCATGCGCGGTCCGGCAGGTCCACGAAGGGATAGGGCTGGTACTTGATCGCCGCATCGTCCATGCCGGTCCGGCGCTGGCGGCGGCTCGTCTTGTCGGTCATCGTCTTCACTCCCGTGCCTGTCCGGCGCGTCGGCGCTCGCAGGCAGTCTCGTTACCAATATGAGGATTCTGGTCGAGGAGCTCGGTCACCGGGCGACCAGTCGATCGCCGGGCGCTCCTTCAGCGGACCCGGCGATCGCCGCTAAGGCCGAGAAGAAGCGAAACGAGGAACGCGCGCGAGGAACCGGCAGCATAGGCCAGCTCGAAACGTGAAAGGGCGCGCAGGGACTTCATGACCCGCTTCCTAGCCGAGGGCCCGCATTCTGGCAAGGCATTCGAGGACGGCAGAAAATTGTGTAGTCTCGCTGTCGGCAAGCCGGCCGATCAAGCGTCCTTGGATCGGCGCTCGCCTTTGCGCCATTGTTCAGGGAGGAGCACATGGCAAGGAAGGTCATCGTACTTGTCGGCACCAAGAAGGGTGTCTTCATCCTCGAAAGCGACGAGCATCGCAACGACTGGCAGCTTTCCGGCCCGCACTGCCAGACCTGGCCGATCAACCACGTCATCGGCGATCCGGCCACCGTGACGATCTATGCCGGCGGCGGCGATGCCTGGTTCGGCCCCGCCGTCTGGAAATCGACCGATCTCGGGCAGAGCTGGACGCATTCGAGCAAGGGTCTCGCCTACGAGGCCGGCAAGGAGCCGATCGCATCGGTCTGGAGCGTGCATGCCGCCCATGGCGAGTTGCTGGCAGGCGTCCAGCCGGCCGGGCTGTTCCGCTCGGCCGATGGCGGCGAAAGCTGGAGCCATGTCCAAGCGCTGCAGGAACATCCGACCAGGCCGCACTGGAATGCCGGCGGCGCCGGGCTCATCCTGCATTCGATCGCCACCGACCCGGCCGACGAAAACCGCATCTGGATCGGCATCTCGTCCGCCGGCGTTTTCTATAGCGGCGACGGCGGCGACAGCTGGGAGCCGCGCAACCGCGGCACGCGCGCCGACTACATGCCGGAGGACCAGCGCTACCCGGAATTCGGCCAGTGCGTGCATTGCCTCGTCATGGCCGCCGGCGAGAGCGACCTCCTCTACCAGCAGAACCATTGCGGCATGTACCGCAGCGCCGATGGCGGGGTGAGTTGGCAAAGCATCGAGAAGGGTCTGCCTTCCACTTTTGGCTTCCCCGCAGCCGCCCACCCCCGCGACCGTGATACGCTCTATCTCCTGCCGCTTAACGGCGATATTGCCGGCCGCTACGTGCCGGACGCAAAGGCCGCGGTCTGGCGCACGCGCGACGGCGGCACGACGTGGCAGGATTTGCGCAGCGGGCTCCCGCAGGAAAACGCCTTCTTCGGCGTCCTGCGCCAGGCTATGGCGACGGATCGGTCCGATCCGGCCGGCGTCTATTTCGGCACCTCCGGCGGCACGCTCTTCGCCAGCCGCGACGAGGGCGAGACGTGGACGGTGATCGCCGAGCATTTGCCCGCGATTTCGTCGGTGGAGACGATGGTTCTCGATGGCTGAGATCACCGTCAAGCTGCCGGCCAACCTCGTCGATCTCTTCCCCGGCGCCGTCCGCGAAGTGACGATGCAGGCCGATACGGTAGACGAGATGATGGACGAACTCGACCGCCGCTGGCCCGGCATGCGCGATCGGCTTTGCGATTCATCGCCTGCCGTGCGCAAGCACATCAACGTCTTCATCGACGGCAGCCGTGTCGGGCTCGACGGGCCGATTGCATCCGGCGCAACAGTCTATGTGCTGACGGCGATCAGCGGCGGCTGAGGGTCTTGGTCCATGGCACCGCGCGACCCTAGAAAAGCGAAAGGCGGGTCCGAAGACCCGCCTTTCGGCCCGTCCCCTGACCTGCCCCTCGCAGGTCAGATTCCGATCTGGGGTCGCCCGTAGGCGCCCGCCTCGACCGGCCGGCCATAACCATATTCTTCCGACACCGGCTCCATCTGCTGAGCCATAGGCTGCTGGGCCACGGGCTGCTGCCGGTTCTGGATTTCCAGCTGCTGGCGCACCGATTCGGGCATCTGCCGCTGTTCGTACATCAGCGGCTCGTTCTGCAGCACGACGACCTGCGTGTCGAGCGCGACACGGCCGTAGAGATCGATGATGTCCTGGTTGAACATGCGCACGCAACCCGATGACACCGCGAGGCCGATCGACCACGGCTCCGACGTCCCGTGGATGCGGTAGAGCGTGTCCTGGTTGCCCTGGAAGAGATAGAGCGCACGCGGTCCAAGCGGGTTTTCGAGACCGGGCGGCATGCCGCCAGCCCACTGGGCGTTGCGCTCCGGCTCACGCTCGATCATGGCGGCGGTCGGAGTCCAGGTCGGCCATTCGGCCTTTCGCGCCACGCGCGCCGTGCCCTGGAATTCGAGGCCGGCGCGGCCGACGCCGATGCCGTAGCGCATCGCCTTGCCGTTTTCCTGCACGAGGAAAAGGAAGCGGTTCTGGGTATCGACGACGATGGTGCCCGGCTTCTCGTTGCGGTGGTAGTCCACCTGCTGGCGGAAGAAGCGCGGGTCGACGTTGCGGATGTCGGTCGCCGGCAGCGGGAACCGCTCGTTCGGCATCGGACCGTACATCGCCACGTAATAGGAATCAGGGCCCGGCTGCAGGGCCTCGGTGAGCTCGTTGCCGGAAGACATGCAGCCAGCCAGCACCAGCGGCACGGCCAGGAACAGCATCCGGGAGAGCATCTTGCTTTGCTTCGACACACACATAGTCAGCAAACCATCCGGTCTTGTTTGTTGCAGGTCGCGCGGCAGGGCGGGGACGCGCCGCGCTGATCCTGTGTGGGGGGCAACTGTGGTCATGACTAGGTTAAAAGAGAGCAAAAAAGTGGCTTGGCGCGAACTGTGGCTTCACCGCAACAGGCTCGCTTAGGCGAACTTCGCCTCGGTCTCTGGTTCAACGTGAATGACAACGCGCACGGATGCAATCTCGGCCTTCAATGCCGCCTCGATCCGGTCGCAGATCTCGTGCGATCGCTGGACCGTCATCAGCGCATCGACGACCAGATGGAACTCCACGAAGGTCGCCCGCCCCGCGACGCGGGTCTTGATGTCGTGGACCTCGATCGAGCCCGCAGCGTTGTCCTCAATGATCCGGGCAATGCGCTCGCCGTCGCTTGGCTCGACCGCGCGGTCCATGAGGCCCTGCACCGACTCCGAGATCACCCGCCAACCCTGCCACAGGATGTTGACCGCGACGATGATGGCGAGGATCGGATCGAGGATCAGCCAGCCGGTGACAAGTGCCAAAACGAGCCCGATCGCGACGCCGACCGACGTCACCACGTCGGTGTTGATGTGATGCCCGTCGGCAACAAGCGCCGGCGAGCGCTCTCGTCGGCCGGTGCGGATCAGGAGCCAGGCCCAGCCGGCATTGCACGCAGCCGCCAGCATGTTGATCGCCAGACCGACCGCCGGTGCCTCGATCGCGGGCGGATCGAACAGGGCAGCGGCCGCCTCGCGAAAGATCAGGAGCGCGGCGACGACGATCAGCACGCCCTCGAGCACCGCCGAAAGATATTCCGCCTTGTGGTGACCGAAGGGATGGTCGTCATCAGCCGGTCGATGGCTGACACGGATTGCCAGGAAGGCGACCGTCGCCGCGATCACGTTGACGATCGATTCGAGCGCGTCCGAGAACAGCGCCACGGAGCCCGTCACCCACCAGGAGACGAACTTCAGCCCCATCACGCCGAACGCGACGGCAATCGACCAGGCGGCAAGCCGCCTGACGCGCTCTTTCGACGTCATGTCCGTCAGTCCCTCAGGCTGCCTTTACCTTGGCCTTGCGAGGCAGATGGGCAACGACATTCTCGATCATCCGCATGCCGGCATTCTGGCCGAGCGTCATGATCGATTCGGGATGGAACTGCACGGCCGCAACCGGCTCGCGCTTGTGCTCGACCGCCATCACCACCCCGTCCTCGGTCTCGGCAGTTACGAGGAACCCGTCCGGCAGGCGCACGGGATCGGCAAAGATCGAGTGATAGCGGCCCACCGTCACCTCCTTGCCGAGCCCTGAGAAGATCACGCCTGGCTCATTGACGCGGATGCGCGACGGCTTGCCGTGCATCGGCTCATGGAGCTGGCGAAGCTCACCGCCATAGGCTTCGGCAAGCGCCTGCAGGCCGAGGCAGACGCCGAAGATCGGCAGGTCGCGCTGGCGCGCCTTGGTAATCGTCGCCTTGCAGTCGAAGTCCGCCGGCATGCCCGGGCCGGGCGACAGCACGACCAGATCCGGCTGCACGCGGTCGAAGATTTCCTCCGGCACCGGCGTGCGCACCGTCGTCACCATCGCGCCGGTCTGGCGGAAATAGTTTGCAAGCGTGTGGACGAAGGAGTCCTCGTGGTCGACGAGCAGGATCGAGACCCCCTCGCCCACCTTGGCCGCCGGCCGCGCGCGATCGGCGCTGTTGCCGGCGCCAGCCTCGCGGATGGCGGCGAGCATTGCCGACGCCTTCAACTCGGTCTCGGCCTCTTCTTCTTCAGCGATCGAATCGTAGAGCAGCGTAGCGCCGGCACGCACTTCGGCGATGCCTTCCTTGATGCGGATGGTGCGCAGGGTCAGTCCAGTGTTGAGGTCGCCGTTGAAGTTGACCATGCCGATCGCGCCGCCATACCAGGCGCGCGGGCTCTTCTCGTGGTTCTCGATGAAGCGCATGGCCCAGAGCTTGGGCGCGCCGGTAACGGTGACCGCCCAGGCGTGGCTGAGGAACGCGTCGAACGCGTCCATGCCCTCGCGCAGGCGCCCCTCGATATGGTCGACCGTATGGATGAGGCGCGAATACATCTCGATCTGGCGCCGGCCGATCACGCGCACCGAGCCCGGCTCGCAGACCCGGCTCTTGTCGTTGCGATCGACGTCCGAGCACATGGTGAGCTCGCTTTCGTCCTTCTTGGAATTGAGCAGCTTCAGGATCTGCTCGGAATCCGAGATCGCGTCGTCGCCGCGCTTGATCGTGCCCGAGATCGGGCAGGTCTCGACCCGCCGGCCGTTGACGCGCACGAACATCTCCGGCGACGCGCCGATCAGGTACTCGTCCTCGCCGAGATTGATGAAGAACGAATAGGGCGACGGATTGATCTTCTTCAGCCGCCGGTTGATTTCTGACGGCTTGCTCTCGCAGCGCTCGAAGAACATCTGCCCAGGCACGACCTCGAACAGGTCGCCGCGGCGGAAGCTCTCCTTGGCCTTCTCGACCAGCCTGGCATATTCGCCCGGCTCGTGGTCGCCGCGCGGCGGAATGCGGTCGGGCTGCCGGAACGGCCGGCTGGCGCCCCCACGGGCCAGGCCCGTCGTGTCGAAGGCCGCACCGGAAAACTCGTAGCGGTCGTGCCAGGCCATCGCCTGATGATGGTCGACGACGAGAATCTCATCGGGGAGATAGAGCACGAGATCGCGCTGGCTCTGCCCGCGGTCGAGCTTCAGAGTGACGGGGTCGAACTGGAAGGCGAGGTCGTAGCCGAAAGCGCCATAGAGGCCGAGATTGCTGTCGGCATCGCTGCGGAAGAGCGCGACGACGGCGCGCAGCACGGTGAACACCGTCGGCACGCGGCTGCGTTCTTCTTCGGAGAAGACACGACCCGGCTCGTCGACGTCGAGTGCGATCAGCCCGTCGGTGTGCTCGCCGATGGTGATTTCGGGAAGTGTGGCGAGCACGGCGGCGACAGGCTTGAGGAGCGCAATGCCGCGCGCGTTCAGCGCCTCGATGCGCATCGCGCGCCCGCGCGCCGTGATCACCAGCGGAGGATCGACGATCGCCGTGTCCCAGCGCGTGTATCGGCCGGGATACTCGTAGTTCGACGAGAAGACGCACCCGCGCCGCGTATCGAGCGCATCGACATAGGTCTCGATCGCGCTGTCGTAGGGCGTCTCGTGACGCTGGCGGGTGATCGTGACGCCGCCTTCCGTCACGAACCGTTCCGAACCGTCCTCAAGCTGTTCGACGCTCATCAAACCACTCCGTTCTCGCCCGGACTTCGCAGAGCCGCCAAACGAAAAAGGCCGCCCGGAAATCCGTTGCGGCCATCCCACTTTCGAACGCGCGTGCGTCGTCAGGCCGCTGTCAGCAGCCCCACCACCAGTTTGCGATCACGACATGTGCGTTCATGCTACAACCCTTAGCGCTGCCTTCGCCCTGCGGCAAGGGGGTTGTAGCGCGCCGCGCATGCCGCCACTTGCGCAGGAGCGTGACGACGAGCCAGGCAAGGCTCGCCCACGCCGCGCCCAGTGCCCAGCCCGCGATCACGTCGCTCGGCCAGTGAACGCCGAGATAGATGCGGCTGAGCCCGATCGTCACGGTCAGCACAATCGCCACCAGAAGGACGTAGACGCGCAGCCGGACGCTGTCGACCATGCGCATGATGATCGAGGCTAGCGTGAGATAGACGACCGCGCTCATCGTGGCGTGGCCAGAGGGAAAGCTTGCCGTGTGCGTGGTGACGAGATGCTCCACGATGTCCGGTCGGGGCCGCTCGTAGAACGTCTTGAGAAGCGTACTCACCACCGTGCCAAGCGAAACGGACAGCACCACATAGAGCGCCGGTCCGTAGTGCCCGGCAACCAGGAGGAAGCCGACGACGGACGTGATGATGATGACGATCAGCGTGTAGCCGCCGAGCGCCGTGATCTCGGCCACCGATTCCGCCAGCCAGGGCGGCCCGATCGCAACTGACAGGTCGTTGGGATCGCGAAAGAACAGCAGCAGCCAGCTATCGAGGTCACGGATTTCGGCCTCCGCAATCTCGTCGGCGATCTCGACGAAGACATAAAGCCCAAGCGCGATGATCGCGACGAGTATGACGGGGATCGTGGCGCCCCGGAACTCGTGCATGCCCTTCAGGAGCCGGTCGGTGTAAGCCTGCAGTTTCATTGGAGAACTCGTCATCGGGCACCATATAGCGCTGCCGCCGCGCTGCGCACGCGCGCGACGTCTTCTTCGACGACCATGGCATTGGCCGCCCGTTTCAGCCCCATCTGCGAATGGCGTCTGGCAGCAGCTGCGTAGCCCGGCACGTCGAGCTTTGCGAGTGCCGACAACGCTTTCTGCAGCCGCACCTGAACCTCGAACAAAGCAGCGCCATCGCGTGCAATCGGCGTGAAGATGTCATCGAAGAGTTCGTCGGCGGTCACCGCCGGAACATGGATACGCGGAAAGGTCGGCTCAAGATCGCCATCGTCGCGCGGCTCGCTCCACAACGAGAGAACCCGCACGCCGCGGCCGATGACATCGATCGCCGTGCCGGGATCGTTGACCGCCGGCGAAAGCGCCCGCGAAGCGATCTCCGCCATCACAGACAGGCCAAAGCGCGGATCCTGGTCGAAGCTGCGCTCCCGCGCGATCGTGAAGGCGCTGGCGAGCCGCTTGGCGGTCTTGGCATCGGCCCCCGGCGCGATCGCGGCGGGCCGGGACTTGTCGAGGAAGGTGCCCGGCAATGCCAGGACAAACACTTCGATGCCCTTCTCCTCGGCGCACTCCTGCAGCGCAAGCATGTCGACATGCTGCATGTAGCCGATCGAGGATGCGAGCACGGGCATGCCATCGGCGATCCCGTCAGGGTCGAGCTTTTTCCCGCCGAGGTAAGGATTCTCATGCCGCTGCCTCATCGCGTGCGTAGCGGCATTTTCCACCTGCTCGGTCGTCTCGCCGACACGCCCAAGCCGCCTGAGATAGTCGATCCAGCGCAGCAGCGTCGCGACGATGAGCAGCACGACAAGGATCGTGACGACGAAGAGAACCACCCTGCCCCGCTCGCCATAGGCGCCCATCGACAGCGTGATGATCGCAACCAAGCTGTAGAGGAACGAGCCGACGAAGGTCGCCAGCACGTTCTGGCTGGTGGAGTCCTCGATCATCAGCTTGGTGGCGCGTGGCGTCACATTGCTGGTCGCAGCGCTGTAGGCTTGCACCATTGTCGAGAGCGAGAAGGTCGTCACCGCCAGCATGGAAGACGCGATGATCGACAGGATGTTGTCGGCCGCTTCCGCGCCGATCTGTGCGGAAAGCTCCTCCGGCAGATAGGGCGTGACAAGAAACGCGATCAGCGCGGAGGCGACCGCCAGCAGCGAGATGATCGTTGCCCGGAACCAGAGCTGTCTTGTGATCGCCCTGACGATCCACTGCCATCTCGAAAACATCATGCGCCCCGCCAAAAACCCGCCTGTTTTAATGCGCAGGGTTCGCGGGCGTTCCATCAGACCGGTCTAACGCAACTAATGCGTGCTTTTAGGCAAAATAATACAATCATAAGTATATAATTAACCATATCCCGCCATGGTTGTAATGCCACAACCTTTACGGGAACAGACCGATGCGAAAGGCTCTAGGACACGGCATGACATTCGCGGCGCCAACCCTTGCGCTTGCGGCAATGATGGCGCTGGCGCCGAGGCCGGCGCATGCACTGGATCTCTCCGGCCTTATCGGGCCGCTGATCGACCTGCTCTCGACGAGTGATGTTGAGCTTGTGCTCGACGGGCTGATTGCACCTGACGGCGTGATCGAAGCAATCGAGGCAGAGATCAACATCCAGGGGAACCTGATTAACGACATCGCCATCGACATAAGCGACCTTCGCGGCTCACTCGACACCGTCGAGATCGACGTCGCCAACCTTCTCACCGTGACGGGCGATCTGACAGCTTCCGTCGATGGCCAGCAGGTCGCCATCGATGAGCTCATGCAGACATCGGCAACCCACTCGACGACGCTCGTCACCCATACGGACCAGATCGCGAGCCTTCAGACGGCGGCGACAACGACGGCGGCCACGCTCCTCGAACATGGCCAGCGGCTGGACTCGCTCGACACGCGCATGAGCGACGGCTTCGCGGCGCTCGCCTCCGGCATCGACCGCGTCAACCAGCGCGTCGACGTCGCCCACGAAGGCGTCGCCATGGCGATGGCGCTCTCTTCGCCCTACGTGCCGGAGGACAAGACCTTCGCTATCTCCGGCGGCTGGGGCACCTTCGAGGGCAAGAACGCCTTCGGGCTGTCAGGAGCCGTGCGGGCGACCGAATACCTGCAGTTCGACGCCGGCGTCACCTACGGCGCCAGCACCGCGTCGGTCGGCGGACGCATGGGCGCGACGCTCGCCTGGTGAGCGACGTCCCCCGCTAGAAAAGCCCTTCGATCTGGCCGGCATCGTTGAGGTAGATGCGTTCCGACGAAGGCGATCGCGGCAGCCCCGGCATGGTCATGATCTCCCCGCAGATCGCCACCACGAAGCCCGCGCCGGCCGAAAGACGCACCTCGCGCACCGGCACGACATGGTCGACCGGCGCACCGCGCAGGTTCGGGTCGGTCGAAAACGAATACTGCGTTTTCGCCATGCAGACCGGCAGCCGGCCATAGCCTGCCTGCTCCCAGGCCTCGAGCTGGTCGAGCACCGACTTGTCCGCAACCGCCTGCGAGCCGCGATAGATGCGCTTCACCACCGTGTTGATCTTGTCGAAGAGCGGCATGTCGTCGGGATAGAGCGGCGCAAATTGCGCGGCATTGCTCTCGGCCAGCGCCACGACCTTGTGCGCAAGCTCCTCGATGCCGGCCGAGCCTTCCGCCCAGTGGCGGCAGAGGATCGCTTCTTCGCCGAGCGAGGCGACGAAGGCCTTCACGGCCTCGATCTCGGCATCCGTATCCGAATGGAAATGGTTGATCGCCACGACAGCCGGCACGCCGAACTGCCGCACATTCTCGATATGGCGACCGAGATTGGCGCAGCCTGCCCTCACGGCTTCGACATCCTCGCGGCCAAGATCGTCCTTCTTAATGCCGCCATTCATCTTCAGCGCCCGGATCGTGGCGACGATGACGGTTGCCGCCGGCTTCAGGCCCGCCTTGCGGCACTTGATGTCGAAGAACTTCTCCGCCCCGAGATCGGCGCCGAAGCCGGCCTCGGTCACCACGTAGTCGGCAAGCTTCAACGCCGTCGTCGTCGCGACCACGGAATTGCAGCCATGGGCGATGTTGGCGAACGGGCCGCCATGGACGAAGGCTGGGTTGTTCTCCAGCGTCTGGACGAGGTTGGGCTGGATCGCGTCGCGCAGGAGCACGGCCATCGCGCCATCGGCCTTGAGATCGCGCGCATAGACGGCGCTGCGGTCGCGGCGGTAACCGATGATGATGTCGCCAAGGCGCTGTTCGAGGTCCTTGAGGTCCTTCGAAAGGCAGAGAATTGCCATCACCTCGGACGCGACGGTGATGTCGAAGCCCGCCTCGCGGGGATAGCCGTTGGCAGCGCCGCCAAGCGAACAGACGATTTCGCGCAGCGCGCGGTCGTTCATGTCCATCACCCGCCGCCAGGTGACGCGGCGCGTGTCGATGCCGAGCTCGTTGCCCCAGTAGATGTGGTTGTCGATGAGCGCCGAAAGCAGGTTGTGCGCAGTCGTTACGGCGTGGAAGTCGCCGGTGAAATGGAGGTTCATGTCCTCCATCGGCACCACTTGCGCCATGCCGCCGCCAGCAGCGCCGCCCTTGATGCCGAAATTGGGCCCGAGCGATGCTTCGCGAATGCAGGTGATAGCGCGCTTGCCGATGCGGTTGAGCCCGTCGCCGAGGCCGACCGTGGTCGTGGTCTTGCCCTCGCCGGCCGGCGTGGGGTTGATGGCGGTGACGAGGATCAGCTTGCCGTCGGGGCGATCCTGCACCGATCGAATGAACCCGGCGGAGATCTTCGCTTTGTCGTGGCCATAGGGGATCAGCTCTTCGGGCGGAATGCCAAGCCGGGCGCCGATCTCCATGATCGGCTTCTTCTTCGCCGCGCGCGCAATCTCGATGTCGGACTTGAACTCGGCCATGTAGCCCCCTCCGGCTCCCGGTCATCGGTCTCTTTGCGGACCTCTCACCCGCTAGGAGTCATCATCCTTTGGCCGAGGGCAAGCGGGTTTCGAGACCGGACAAGGCGGGTGAAGTGTTCACGTGCCGCAAAAGGTCTTCAGCACCTGCTCTTCGGGTCGTGGCGGCAACGCGTAAATTTCGGCCCCTGGCTGCTCGGCGAACGGCTGCTGGAGGATCGCGTTGAGGCGATGGAAGGGCGCAAAATCGTCCTTCATGCCTGCCTGGATTGCAGCCTCGACCTGATGGTTGCGGGGGATATAAAGCGGGTTCGCCCGGTTCATCGCTGCTGCTCGCTCGGCGGCCGGCATCGGCTCCTCGGCCAACCGCTCGCGCCAGCGCGTGGCCCAGGCTGCAAAGGCGGCACGATCTAGGACGAGCGGCGAAGCGCCATGCTCATCCTCCACGCCGTCGATATCACGCGCGAGACGACGGAAGGTCAGCGTGAAATCCGCGCCATTGTCAGCCATCACTTTCAACAGATCGCCGGCAAGCGCCATGTCGCCTTCGCGATCGGTCGCGAGGCCGAGCTTGGCGCGCATGCCCTCTCGGAATGTCGCCTCGAAACGTGGATTGAACGCGCCGAGCGCCTCCTGTGCGAAAGCGACGCCCGCGTCCTCGTCATCGGCGAGCAGAGGCAGGATGGCCTCGGCAAGCCGCGCGAGATTCCATTGCGCGATCATTGGCTGATTGGAAAACGCATAGCGCCCGCCACGATCGATCGAGGAGAACACCGTCCCCGGGTGATAGGCGTCCATGAAGGCGCACGGGCCGTAGTCGATCGTCTCGCCGCTGATCGTCGAGTTGTCGGTGTTCATCACGCCATGAATGAACCCGACCAGCATCCACCGCGCGATCAGGTCCGCTTGGCGCACAATCACGGCACGGTAGAAAGCCCGATACGGCTCTGGCTCGGAAGCCGCTTGCGGGTAATGCCGGGCAATGGCGAAATTGGCTAGCTGGCGCAGGCCTTCGACATCCTCGCGCGCGGCGAAATACTGGAACGTGCCGACGCGCAGATGGCTGGACGCAACGCGGGTGAAGACCGCGCCAGGCAGAATATCCTCGCGCAGCACCGGCTCGCCGGTCGCCACTGCAGCCAGCGCCCGCGTCGTCGGAATGCCGAACGCGGCCATCGCCTCGCTGACGATATATTCCCGCAGGACCGGTCCGAGCCCGGCCCGTCCGTCGCCGCCGCGCGAAAAGGCTGTGCGTCCCGAGCCTTTCAGCTGGATGTCGCGCGTGACGCCGTCCGCACTCGTGACCTCGCCAAGGAGCACCGCGCGCCCATCGCCGAGTTGCGGCACGAAATTCCCGAACTGGTGCCCGGCATAGGCGATAGCCACCGGCCGCGCACCTGCAGGCAGCGCGTTGCCTGAAAAGATGCTCGCCAGCGCCGCGTCGTCCAGGCTGCCGACATCGAGCCCGATCTCGCGCGCCAGCCCATGGTTAAAGGCGATCAGAGACGGTTTGCGAACCGAAACAGGCAGGATCTCGGCTCGAAATCGGTCGGGCAGCTCGGCATAGGACGACCCGATCTGGCCGATATCGAATGTCGTGCGCTCGGGATGGATCGATTCTTTGTGGATCGAGTTCATAGCCGAGATGTAGTCATCCACGCGGTCAATGTCATCGCGTGAAATAGCTGAAGCCGAACAGGCCGAGACGCGATATGCTTGAGATGGCTTGGAGGAATCGCCGGTGATTGATGACGCAGTTGACCGCACGCGTGCGCGCCGCGTGCGGTTTTCAGGCCGACCGGCATGAGCTTCCTCGAATGGCTGCAATACGTCTACGCCATCTGCACGTCCGGGGCGGCCCCGGTCTACTGGCGCGAGATGGCGATCGTTGCCAACATCGCCATTGCCATCGCCTATTTCTGGATCCCGCTGGTCATGGCGATCGTCTTCCGTCGCTGGAAGTCGGAGATTCCCTTTCCTTGGATCTGGGCGGGCTTCGTCGCCTTCATCACGGCCTGCGGCCTGAGCCACATCGTCCACGCTTTTCACGCGCTGACAGACCAGACACCTTATTCGACGCTGAAGCTGTCGGTGCTGATCGCAACCGCGCTCGTCTCGATCCTGACGGCGATCGGTTTCACCATCCTGTTGCCCAGGATCATGACCTACGCCTCGCCGTCGGCGGCTCGGCTGAAGCTCGAAACAGCCGTGGCCGCCGCGACCGCTGATCTCGAGCGCGCGCTCGAGCATGAAAAGCTGCTGCTGCGGGAGGTCCACCACCGGGTGAAGAACAACCTGCAGGTAACCGCCAGCCTCGTGAACTTGCACATCCGCCGCTCGCGCTTCGAAGACACCTCCGAACTCGCCGCCCTGCGCGACCGCATCACCGCAATGGCCGACGTGCACGCGCAACTGCAGCAGGTCGGGATCAGGGCGTTCTCGGTCAAAGACTTCGCGACCACGCTCGTCAACAAGGTGCGGTTTGCCTACGGACGCGAGGATGTGGAAGTCGACGTCACGGGCGAGAATTTCGGCGTCCCGCTCGACCACGCAGCTTCGCTGGCGCCGGTTCTCAACGAGGTCATCTCGAACGCCTTCAAGCACGCTTTCGAGGGGCGTACTGGCGGACGGGTCCAGATCCACCTTGGCTCAGACGGCGACCATCGGGTAGTCACAATCCGCGATAACGGCCGCGGCCTGCCGCAACAGCCGCTGCCGTCGCGCGGCATCGGCCAGATCCTGATCGCCTCCCTGGCCGTCCAACTCGGCGCCGAGACCGAATGGCGCGCGGCCGAAGGTGGCGGCACGGAGTTCGTGCTGCGGATCAAGCGCGGAGCGCTACGGCCCGACGAGATCGGGAACGATCAGAACCTTTGAGGGTTTGGACCGGGGACAGGCAAAGGAGACGCCATGCCCCCTCACCTCGGCAAACCCTGGCTCGAATCCGAGAAGATCGAACGCCGCAGCGATCCGCGCATCGTGATCGTTGGGGCAGGCTTCGCCGGCCTCGAATGCGCGAAGGCGCTCGGCAAGTCGGGCTTCCGGGTTGTGCTCGTCGATCGCCAGAACCATCATCTGTTTCAGCCGCTTCTCTATCAGGTCGCGACAGCCGCGCTGTCGCCGGCAGATATCGGAGAGCCGATCCGCAAGGTCATGCGCCGCTACCCGACCGTCGAGGTGATCTTCGCCGAGATCGACCGCATCGAGGCCGGCGCCAAGACCCTTCACGTCACCGACGGCACGCGCATCGACTATGACATCCTCGTACTCGCGCCCGGCGCCAAGACGCATCATTTCGGCAATGACGACTGGGCCGAGCACGCCCATGGGCTGAAGACACTCGCCGACGCCCGCAAGCTGAGAAGCAGCATCCTGCTCGCCTTCGAACGCGCCGAACGGGAGGCCGATCCCGAGCGGCGCCGGGCGCTCATGAGCTTCGTCGTCATCGGGGGTGGGCCGACGGGCGTAGAGATGGCCGGCTCCATCGCGGAACTGAGCCGCCAGACACTCGCGCGCGACTTCCGCCTGATCCGCCCGGACTCAGCCGAAATCACCCTGGTGGAAGCCGGCCCGCGCATCCTGCCGGGCTTCGACCCCGAACTCTCTGCCGGCGCAGTCAAGCGCCTTGAGGCAATGGGTGTAAAGGTGCTGCTCGATCGCCCGGTCACCGGCCTCGACGAAGACGGCGTCGATCTTGGAGATCTGCGCATCCCGGCTGCCACGATCGTCTGGGGCGCCGGGGTGCGGGCATCCGACCTTGCCGCGACCCTTGGCGTCGAGACCGACAAGGGCGGGCGCGTATCCATAACGAGCAGCCTGCAGGTCGTGGGCATGGCCGATCACTATGCGCTCGGGGACATCGCGCGCTTCGAAGGAGAAGACGGCAAGCCGCTGCCCGGTCTCGCGCAGGTCGCCAAACAGCAGGGCGCCCATCTCGGCCGCGAACTGGCGCGCTATCTCGCCAAGGGCGATCCGATGAAGCCCTTTGTCTATAACGATCGCGGCAACACCGCGATCATCGGGCGACATGCGGCACTCTATGAGCGCGGCTCGATGAAGGTGGATGGGTTTGTTGCTTGGCTGCTGTGGGCCTTCGTCCATGTCTATCTGCTCGTCGGCTTCCAGAACCGCACGAGCGTGACGCTGCAATGGCTCTGGCGCTACCTGACGAACGAGCGCAATGCCCGTCTCATTTCCACGCCGGATCGGCATGGCGGCGTAGGCACGGCGACAGAGCCAGCGGTGCCGCAGCCGCATCTGGCCGATCCGGAGCCCGAGCCCGCAAGGCCGCGCACGGCGGCGTGAATCGAAATCTCAGGATACCAGGCTAAGTTCCGAAACAACTTCGAGAGAACGATCCTCGCGAGCCGCTACGTCGCCTCGCGGCTGTTGGGCGGCGAGGATCTCGTCGCGCCTGCGGATGAGGTCGGCAATCTCGGCCTCGTACGCCGTCAGCACCGCAGTCAGCCAGCGGTTGACGAGATAGGACGGGCGCGGCATCTGCACGTCGAAGCGCGGCAAAAGGTTGATGGTCGCATCGGCATCGAGCCAGTCATCGCCAACCACCCACTGGTTGACGGTGAAGAGCCGCAGGAGCCGGCCATGCGCATCGACGCCGACGGCGATGAGATGGTGGATCGACCCGGAGGCGCCGTTGGGCCTCACGAAGCAGTGGAAGTGCCCGTGTTCCGCACTCGCCTCCTCGGCCGGATGGCAATGGTAGAACCATTGCGCACCGGAGGCGGGATCGAACACGTCGCCTTGCGGATAGTGCTCCCAGACCGTCAGGCTGCCGGCATCGCGGAACGTCTCGCTGAGCACGCTGAACCCGCCCTTGGCCAGCAGGCCTTCACAGAACGCGATCTCTCGGCGCGCCCGCTCCGCTTCACTCATTGCGCAGGACCCGGCACGAGGTCAGGCGCCTCAGCCGCCGGGTCTGGCAGCGGACGAGGCGCGGGCGGCGGCGGCGCGAACTCGGCTGCAGCCGGCGGCGGCGGAGGCGGCGCGAGCTGCGCCTGTCCGGACGCCGGCGGTGCTGCAGGCGGTGGCGGTTGCAGGGCAGCCGGTGCGGCAGCGCAGGGTGCTGCGGCCGGTGGTGGAGGGGGAGCCGCAAGCGGCGCGCCGGCGGCACAAGGGTTGCCGGCGGCACACGGAGCGGTTGGACGCGGTGCCGCCGCTGCGCAGGGAGCGGCCGCAGCGCATGGCGCGCCAGCCGCGCACGGGTTGCCGGCGGCCTGCGGCGCGGCAGCGACCGGTACCTCGGCACGCGGCACCGGATGCGTCGCATGGTCGAACGCGATCGCGGCGGTGGCTGCGGCAAGGGCCGCGCCGAACAAGGCGGTGTTGCGCGTCGTGGTCATTTGCGGAACCCGTCGAGCCCGAACAGCGGACGCGCCCAGATGCCGGCGAGCGAACCGACGAAGGCCGAGGCGAACCACAGCCAGCCGTGGAGGCTGCCGGACGCGATGCCCGAAAACAGCGCACCGATGTTGCAGCCGAAGGACAAGCGCGCGCCATAGCCCATCAGGATGCCGCCGATGGCGGCTGCGAGGAACGAGCCGAGCGGGATCGACGCCTTCGGCGCGAACTTGCCGGCCAGGCTCGCCGCCGTTGCCGCGCCGAGGATGATGCCGAAATTCATGACGGACGTGACGTCCGCCAGCACGCTCGACTGAAGCGCCTGCTGCGGGCCCGGCCAGGTCCAGAATTCCCACGTCTCGACCGGTATGCCGACCACCTGCGCCACCTTGGCGCCCCACAGGCCGAAGCCGAAGGTGACCGACCAGGGGTGTCCGGCCAGAAGCAGCGTCGCGATGTTGAGGAGCGCCAGCACGAGACCGGCGCCGACGACCGGCCATGGGCCATAGAGCAGCCAAGACCAGCCGGGGCGTGCCGGAGCGGCCTCGGCCTCGATATTGCCGTGCACGCGACGCTCGATCAGCGCCGTCACGAGCGCCACGAGGCCGAGCGCGGCAAGCGTGGCGAGCACGGCATTGCCGACGCCGATGGAGTTCCCGAGGCTGATCGCGGGCATCGATGTCTGCTGCAGCCACCAGGGCAGATGCGCCGTGCCAAGCACAGCACCGATGATGAAAAAAGCGAGCGTGACCAGCATGCGCGACGACCCGCCGCCGACGGTGAACAGCGTGCCGGAGCCGCAGCCGCCGCCAAGTTGCATGCCAAGGCCGAAGATCGTGGCGCCGACCAGTACGGATACGCCGAGCGGCGCGGTTGCACCAGCAAGCCCCTGCCCGCCGACGCTACCGGCCGCAAGCAGCGGGATCATGGCGACGGCGGCGACGGCGATCATGAGCATCTGTGCCCGCATGCCGCGACCGCGCTTCTCGACGACCATGCGCCGCCAGCCGCCGGTGAAGCCGAACGAGCCGTGATAGAGCGCGACGCCCAACAGGCCGCCGACGAGGAAGAGCGCGGCCTGGCGCAGGTCGATAAGCCACAGGATTGCAAGAAAGCCGACCGCCAGCGCGCCACCGGCAACGTAAAGCGGCGCGCGGTCAACGATCGCAGGCGGGAGGTATGCGGGACGGTCGAAGCTGGTATCGGTCATTGGGCCCGGTCATTCGAAAACGAAAGGATGCCCGGCGGGGCCGGGCATCCGGAAAAGTTTCGGCGAAGTGGATCGATCAGCTCGTCTTGTCGTCCACCGGACGGTTCGGATCGACCGTCCACTCGGCCATCGAGCCGTCATACATCTTCGTGTTCTTGTTACCGAGCACCTCGCTTAGCGCGAACCAGGCAATCGACGCCCAGTGGCCGGTGTTGCAGAACACGATGTTCTCCTCGTCCGCCTCGAGGCCGACGGCGGTCGCCAGCGTCTCGATCGTCTCCGGCTTTGCAAAGACGGCATATTCGGCGCTGTAGAGCTTGGAGTGCTCGATGTTCACGGCACCCGGGATCGTGCCTTCGCTGCGCACGACGGGGCTCTTCGACTTGCCTTCGAACTGCTCGGCCGGGCGACCGTCGATCAGCGCGATGCCGCTTTCGAGCGCGGCCACCACGTCTTCAGTCGTCGCGCGAATGCTCTCGTCGACTTCGGCGGTGAATTCCGCCGGCTCGGCGGTCGCAGCTTCGGCGACACGAGCACCGCCCTGAGCGTCATACTGGCGCCAGCCGCCATCGAGGATCGAAACGGCGTCGTGGCCGAGATGCTTGAATGTCCAGTAGACGCGGGTTGCGCCGCCGAATTCTGTCGAATCCGTGCCCCACGGCACGATGACGACATGGTCGTCGCTGTCGACGCCAAGCGAGGAGATCAGCTTGACGATGTCCTCAAGCGGCGGAAGCTGGCCGGGCACGCCCTGCACTTCCGTGCGCCAGCCGGCGGTGGCGTAAGGAGCGACGACGGCGCCGTCGATGTACGGCTTGCCGGCGAGGTCAGTGCCTTCAATGTTGTCGCGAACGTCGATAACGACGACGTTCTCGGACCCGCCATTGGCCTTCAGCCACTCAACGTCGACGAGCGGCGTTACGTCTTGGGCAACGGCCGGGAAGACTGCGCCGATGACGAGAGCAGCAGCGAGGGTAGCGATACGCATAGGAGGTCTCCTCGAAGGGATATCAGTCGACGCGTTTATACGCTTCGCCAGCTTCCAGAGCACGGGATGAGGCTTCACGTGGGATGGCCCATCCGGAACATTCTTCTCTATGCACAGGCAAAATCGGAATAGCATTTTAGAGCGCTTCAGCGCACCGACGCCAATTCGCGACCAAAAGTGCACATCGATTTCGCACTTCCCCCACTTGAACAATTGGGCAGCATCTCCTTAGCCTAGCAACTGCTCATGGGGTGGCGAAGCGTATGAACAGTCTAGGGTCACAGGGCCAGTCCGGCACGATCAGGCGGGCGGTATCGCCCATTGCGGATTGGTTGAACGGCGTCCACTCCCGTCATGCAGGAGACACAAGCGGAACACTTGCGAGCTACATCCCGGAGCTGACCAAGGCCGATCCTTCGCAATTCGGCATCGTACTCACCTCGGCCGACGGCCATTCCTACGCCGCCGGCGATGTCGACGCCCTCTTCACGATCCAGTCCGTCTCCAAGCCGCTGGTCTACGGATTGGCGCTCGAGGATCGCGGAACGAAGACGATCCTCGAGAAGATCGGCGTCGAGCCGACCGGCGAAGCGTTCAACTCCATCGTCATGGACGAGGTGAACAACCGTCCGTTCAACCCCATGGTCAATGCCGGGGCGATTGCGACGACAGCGCTGATCAAGGGAAACGGCTACGAGGAACGCTTTCAGCGCATCCTTGATATGTTCAGCCGCTACGCCGGCCGCAAGCTGACAGTCGACGAATCCGTCTTCGAATCCGAACGCGCGACCGGCCATCGCAACCGCGCCATCGCCTATCTGCAACTGAACTCCGAAATGATCGCGGAGCCGGTCCTCGAGCATCTCGACCTCTATTTCCGCCAGTGTGCCATTCTCGTCAGCGCCCGCGACCTGTCGATGATGGCCGCGACGCTCGCCAACAACGGCGTGAACCCCAAGACCGGCGAGCGAGCTATCGCCTCCGAGCACGTCAAGACCGTGCTCAGCATCATGGCGAGCTGCGGCATGTACGATTACTCGGGCGAATGGGTGTACCGCGTTGGCCTCCCCGCCAAGAGCGGCGTCGGCGGCGGCATCATGGGTGTGCTGCCAGGCCAGTTCGGCTTCGGCACCTTTTCGCCGCTCCTCGACGAGCACGGAAACAGCCATCGCGGCATGGCAGCCTTCAACGAGCTTTCGCAGCGCTTTCACCTGCACGTCTACGACATGCATTTCCGCGCCGACAATGTCGTGCGCCGCAGCTATCGCGGCGGCAGCGTCACGTCCAAGCGCCTGCGTGCGAACCGCGAACGCCAGGTGCTCGACTCGGTCGGTCACCAGATCCTCGCTTACGAGCTTCAGGGCGGCCTTTATTTCGCGACGGCCGAACAGCTCGTCCGCCGTGTGCTCGCCGATGGCACGCGCACAAAATATGTGGTGCTCGACGTGCGGCGTGTGAGCCGTGTCGACCGCAGCGCGCTCACGCTCATCCGCGACCTCCAGCACCAGCTGACGGAGGCCGGCACGACGCTGGTACTCGCCGAAATGGCGCCCATGATGATCCGCGAGTGGGAGGCGATCGACGGCGCGTCGAGCGGCGTGCTCTCGTTCGCCAATGTCGACGCCGCGCTCGAATATTGCGAAAACCGCCTGATTGAGGTCGCCGATCCGGACGCGCTCGACACGGAAACCACGCTCGAACTGAGCGAGATGGACATCCTGCGCGGCTTCTCGCCAGCCGATCTCGAAGCGCTGCAGCCTTTCGTCGAAACCGCCGAATATGAAGGCGGCGCCACCATCATCCGCGAAGGCGACCTCGCTGACCGGCTCTATCTGCTTGCCCGCGGCAAGGCGTCCGTCGACGTCTCGCTGGATGACGGCCGCCAGAAGACGCGGCTTGCCGCCTTCCGCCCCGGCGTCGCCTTCGGCGAATTCGCGCTGTTCGACGGCGGCCGGCGCGCGGCCAACGTCGTCGCCGAGACGGCCGTCGTCTGTTACGTGCTCAACTTCCAGAAGCTCGAGCAGCTGGGCGACTCCAATCCGGGGCTTTACCGCCGCGTGCTCTTTGCGCTCGGCCGCCTCCTGACGGACCGACTGCGGCGCACGACGGCCGAAATCAGGTCGCTGGCGTAGCGGGCGCCAGCCGCGCCACCAGCGCGAACGTCGCCACGCCTGCGATCGCCACTGCGGCAACGACGACAATCGCGATCTCGACCGAGTAGCCAACCATCATGACCGAGAAGGCGAAAGGCGCCAGCGCGGACGAGAACTGCCGCGCGCCGCTCATCCAGCCGACATAGGAGCCATAGGCTGCTCGACCGAAGACCTCGAGCGGCAGCGTGCCGCCGACGATCGACAGCAGGCCCGATCCCATGCCGAAGAAGACCGCAAACAGCGCAAGACCATAACTGGCCGGCGAGCCTGCGAGGAGCAGCCCGAGCCCTGCCGCCAGAAGACCGAGCGAAACGATCGCCAGCACGCTCTGCCTCAACCGGCCGCCGAACATCATGTTGACCAGTCGAGCCGCAACTTGTGAGGGGCCGAACAGCGTCGAGACCATAAGGACCGACGCCGCCGCGCCCAAGGCGACCAGCATCGGCACCATGTGGACGAGGATTGCCGACTGGACGAAGCCGCCGATCGCAAAGCCGACCATCATCGTGGCAAAGACCCACCGAGACACAGTAATTGACCTGGGGCTCGCAGCTTCCGCTGCGGCCTCGACCGGCAGATCAGGCGCCAGAAGCCGCGCCGGCGGGGCGCGTCTGGTCAGGCGGCTCACCCACAGATGGATCGGCAGGGCGACCACGAGATGCATCGCCGCAAAGACGAAGTAGACCTCGCGCCAATCCAGGTAGCGGTGGATTTCGCTCGTCAGCGGCCAGAACACCGTCGAGGCAAAACCCCCGATCAGCGTGAGATAGGTGATCGACCGCTGGGCACCCGACGGCCCCGTCTGCACGACTGCCACGAAAGCAGTCGAGTAGAGGATGAAGCAGGCCGCGACCTCCATCGCAATCAGGGCGGCGACAAAGCTGATCCAGTCGGGCGCGAACGCAAAGGCGATCATCGAGACGGCTGCGCCGACTGAGCCGACCGACATGATGCGCCCTGCCCCGTAACGATCCGCGAGTTGGCCGGCCTTGGGCGCGAGCAGGCTGCCCAGGATGAGCGCAACCGACAGCGCGCCGAAGGTCCATTCGAGCGAGAGGCCCAGATCGGCGGCCATCGCGGGCGCGAGGATGGAAAAGCTGTAATAGAGCGTGCCGTAGCCGATGATCTGCGTCAGCCCTAGGGCGGCAACGATGGCGGCAGGCGCCTTGCGCTCCGGCGCATGCATCAGCCGGTACCTTCCGGCAGTGGATATTCCCGAGCCGCTGTCACGATCCCGCTCCGCACTGAGAATGCAGCGACCGTGCTACGGCCTTGCACACAGCCCTGCAATCAGGACGACGCGTCTGGCACCATCGATAGCGGTAGCAGCATCAGTGCGACAGCGTTCGCGCGACCGCCTGCTTCCACCCGGCGAGCTTGCGCTTTCGGCGCTCGGCATCGATCGACGGCTCAAAGCGATGCTCCAGCGCCCAGTTCTTCGAGAACGCCCGGGCATCCGGCCAGACGCCGGCTTTGGAGCCGGCGAGCCAAGCAGCCCCCAGCGCCGTCGTCTCGAGGATCGTCGGCCGGTCCACCGGCGCGTCGAGAATGTCGGCCAGCCGCTGCATCGTCCAATCGGAGGCGACCATGCCGCCATCGACCCGAAGCACGGTATCGACCGCCGCCCCCTTCCAGTCGCGCTTCATGGCGACAAGCAAATCGTTGGTCTGGAAGGCGACAGATTCGAGCGCCGCGCGCGCGAAATCTTCGCGCCCGGTATCGCGCGTGAGCCCGTAGATCGCGCCGCGTGCTTCCGAATCCCAGTAGGGCGCACCGATGCCGACGAAGGCGGGTACGAGATAGACCTCGTGATCGTCGTTGGAGGCAGCCGCCAGCGTTCCGCTCTCTTCGGCCTTGCCGATCACCTTGATCCCGTCGCGCAGCCATTGCACCGCCGCGCCGGCGACAAAGATCGAGCCTTCGAGCGCATAGGTCGTCTTGCCGTCGAGCCGGTATGCGATCGTGGACAGAAGCCGGTTCTTCGAGCGCACAAGCTTTTCGCCCGTGTTGAGAAGGGCGAAGCAGCCGGTCCCGTAGGTGGACTTCATCATGCCCGGCTCGAAGCAGGCCTGGCCGATCGTGGCCGCCTGCTGGTCGCCGGCAACGCCAAGGATCGGCACCGCGGCGCCGATGTGCGTGGCCTCGGTGACACCGAATTCCGCCGCGCAATCATGAACCTCCGGCAGCATCTGGAGCGGAACGTCGAGGATCTTGAGAAGCTCGTCGTCCCAGACATTCTTCTCGATGTTGAACAGCAACGAGCGCGAAGCGTTGGTGGCATCCGTCACGTGGCGCTTGCCGTCGGTCAGCCGCCAGATGAGGAAGCTGTCGATCGTACCGGCCAGGAGCTTGCCAGCCTCGGCGCGCTTGCGGGCGCCTTTCACCCTGTCGAGGATCCACGCAATCTTCGTGCCGGAGAAATAGGAATCGAGGATCAGCCCGGTGCGCTTCGAAAAGGTCGGCTCCAGTCCGTCCTTGCGCAGCCGCTCGCAGAGCTTCGACGTACGGCGGTCTTGCCAGACGATAGCGTTGTAGATCGCCTTGCCGGTTTCCTTGTCCCAGACGACGACCGTCTCGCGCTGGTTCGTAATGCCGATGGCGGCGAGCTGCTTCGCCTCAAGGGCGGCTTTCTTCAGCGCCGTCTCGATCGCCCAAAGCGTCGTCGACCAGATTTCCTCCGGATCGTGCTCGACCCAGCCGGAGGCGGGATAATGCTGGGCGAATTCCTTCTGGCCGATGGCGGCAACGCGCATCTTGCCGTCGAAGACGATGGCGCGGCTGGATGTCGTCCCCTGATCGATTGCCAGCACAAAACCGCTCACGCGCACCTCCTTCTTCGTCTTTTTGTCAAATGGGGAGCCGGCCGCTCGGCCGGCTCCCCTTCTTGTTAGCCGATGCAGTCCGCCGCATCGACCCTGATGCCTACTGCCAGCTCTGGATCAGCTCGTCATAGGTGATGGTGATCGGCTGCTCGTCCTCGTTCTCGAGCTTGGGCTGCGGCGCGATCGTGCCATTGGCCGATGCCTGCTGCACCCAGTAGTCGAGGTCTTGCTCGTCATTGAGGAGCGGGCCGAGGTCACCCTGGACGCCCGAACGCTGGATGCGTTCCATGACCGCCTCCTGCTCGGCGCAGAGCGTGTCCATGGCTTCCTGGGCGGTCTTCTGGCCCGAGGACGCATCGCCGATCGCCTGCCACCACAGCTGCGCCAGGCGCGGATAGTCCGGCACGTTCGTGCCCGTCGGCGACCACTGCACGCGGGCCGGCGAACGGTAGAACTCGACAAGGCCGCCGAGCTTCGGCGCACGCTCGGTGAAGCTCTCGTGCTGGATGGTGGATTCGCGGATGAAGGTCAGGCCGACATGGCTCTTCTTCACGTCCACGGTCTTTGAGGCGATGAACTGGCCGTAAAGCCAGGCCGCCTTGGCGCGGTCTTCGGGCGTCGATGCCATCAGAGTGTAGGAGCCGGCATCCTGGTAGCCGAGCTTCATGCCTTCCTTCCAGTAGACGCCGTGCGGCGAAGGCGCCATGCGCCACTTGGGCGTGCCGTCCTCGTTGAGCACCGCGGCTGCACCATCGCCAACCATGTCGGCGGTGAAGGCGGTGTACCAGAAGATCTGCTGGGCGATGTTGCCCTGCGCCGGCACCGGACCCGATTCCGAGAAGTTCATGCCCTGTGCAGCCGGGGGCGCGTAGGCCTGCAGCCAGTCGAGGTACTTCTGGATCGAGTAGACGGCTGCAGCACCGTTGGTGTCGCCACCGCGTGCGACGCACGAACCGACCGGCTGACCCTGCTCGTTGACGCGGATGCCCCATTCGTCGACCGGCGTGCCGTTCGGCAGGCCGAGATCGCCGTTGCCGGCCATCGACAGCCAGGCGTCGGTGAACCGCCAGCCGAGCGACGGATCCTTGCGGCCGTAATCCATGTGGCCGTACATCTGCTGGCCGTTGATCTCCTTGCCGGTGAAGAACTCGGCAATGTCCTCATAGGCCGCCCAGTTGACCGGAACGCCGAGCTCGTAACCGTACTTCTCCTGGAACTCGGCCATGATCGCCGGATCGGTGAAGAGGTCGTAGCGGAACCAGTAGAGGTTCGCGAACTGCTGGACGGGCAGCTGGTAGACCTTGCCGTCCGGCGCCGTCGTGAACGAGATGCCCACGAAATCCTCGAGGTCGAGGTTCGGGTTGGTGACGTCCGCACCCTCGTTGGCCATGAAGTCGGTCAGGTTGCGCACCTGCTGGTAGCGCCAGTGGGTGCCGATCAGGTCGGAGTCGTTGATGTAGGCGTCGTAGAGGTTTTCGCCCGTCTGCATCTGAGACTGCAAACGCTCGACCACGTCGCCTTCGCCGATCAGCTCGTGCGTCACGTTGATGCCGGTGATGGCCGAGAACGCCGGCGCCAGCACCTGGCTTTCATATTCATGCGTCGTGATCGTTTCGGAAACGATGCGGATGTTCATGCCGCGGAACTGTTCGGCGGCGTCGATGAACCACTGCATCTCGGCTTCCTGTTCCTCGCGCGTCAGCGAGGACATGTCGCCGATCTCGGCATCGAGGAATGTGCGGGCGGCTTCGATGTCCGCCCAGGCATTCACTGGTCCCCACAAAAGCATGATCGCCGTGGATGATGTCAGCAATTTCCGTCTCATGTCGTTCCTCCCTTTGGGTTCTGACAGTCCAACGCCGCGGCTGCACTCCCTGCCGCGGCGGTTCGTGCTCGCCCTAGACTCGTCGGAACACGAAGATCGCGTAGACGACGGACAGGGCGAGAGCCCACCACAGGCTGAGGTCGGTCAGACCCAGCCAAGCGAGATGGATGAAGGCGCTGCCGAGCAGCGAGATGAAGAGCCGGTCGCCGCGCGTCGTCTCGAAGCGCAGTATGCCGACGCGCGGATTGCCGCCGGGCGAGACATATTCCCACACGCCCATGGCGAGGATCAGCGAGAAGATCGCGACGAAGAAGATCGCCGTCGGCCACGTCCAGGCCATCCAGGTGAAGCTCATGGCCGGGTCTCCAAAGCGGTCTGCCGCAGTGCGTTGCAACCCCACTCTGGGCTGCCGCCCATCTCCCCCTCAACGGGGGAGATTGAACGCGGCGCCGTCCCAGCCCATCTCCCCCCTTGAGGGGGAGATGTCCGGCAGGACAGAGGGGGGTGATCCGCGCGAATGGTGCAGGCGAGCAACATCACACCCTCCCCAGGGCAAAGCCCTTGGCGATGTAGTTGCGCACGAACCAGATCACGAGCGCGCCGGGGATGAGCGTCAGGACACCGGCAGCTGCCAGCACGCCCCAGTCGAGGCCCGATGCGGACACGGTTCGCGTCATGATCGAGGAGATCGGCCGCGCATCGGTCGTCGTCAGGGTGCGCGCGATCAGCAGTTCCACCCACGAGAACATGAAGCAGAAGAAGGCGGCGACACCGATGCCGGACGCGATCAGCGGCATGAAGATCTTCACGAAGAAGCGCGGGAAGGAGTAGCCGTCGATATAGGCCGTCTCGTCGATCTCCTTCGGCACGCCCGACATGAAGCCTTCGAGAATCCAGACCGCCAGCGGCACGTTGAACAGGCAGTGCGCCAGCGCCACCGCGATATGCGTGTCGATCAGTCCGAAGGCCGAGTAGAGCTGGAAGAACGGCAGCGCGAACACCGCCGGCGGGGCCATGCGGTTGGTCAGCAGCCAGAAGAACAGGTGCTTGTCGCCCAGGAAGCGGTAGCGCGAGAAGGCGTAGGCCGCAGGCAGCGCGACGCAGATCGAGATCGCGGTGTTCATCACCACGTAGATGATCGAATTGATGTAGCCCGAATACCAGGACGGGTCGGTGAAGATCACCATGTAGTTGCGCAATGTCGGGTCCACCGGCCAGAAGGTGATCGGGCCGACGATCTCCTGGTTGGTCTTGAAGCTCATGTTGATGAGCCAGTAGATCGGCAGCATCAGGAACAGGATGTAGATCGTCGGCACCAGCCACCAGAAGCGCGAGCTCTCGCCGCGCTTGCGCATGGCGCGCGCCACCGCGTCATCGCCAGCGACGGCCGCTGTTCCGGCCACCGGCAGTCCGCCGCGCTCGACCGTCATGGCGTTTTCCTTTGCGTCCGCCATGTCAGCTGTCCCGCCCGTAATTGGTCATGACGGTGTAGAACACCCACGACAGCAGCAGGACGATCAGGAAGTAGACGATCGACATCGCCGCCGCCGGACCGAGGTCGAACTGGCCGATCGCCATCTTGACGAGGTCGATCGACATGAAGGTCGTCGAATTGCCGGGGCCGCCGCCGGTGACCACGAAGGGCTCGGTGTAGGTCATGAAACTATCCATGAAACGCAGCAGGACGGCGATCAACAACACGCGGTTCATCTTGGGCAACTGGATGTAGCGGAACACCGCCCAGCGCGACGCGCCGTCAATCTTCGCCGCCTGGTAGTAGGCGTCAGGGATTGAGACGAGGCCGGCATAGCAGAGCAGCACAACGAGGCTCGTCCAGTGCCAGACATCCATCAGGACGAGCGTGATCCACGCGGCGACCGGGTCGCTGACATAGTTGTAGTTGATGCCGAGC
>VFQP010001214.1_pt1 | contig 36239 bp, 36 predicted proteins | sample 3512351 | NCBI WGS metagenome assembly VFQP01 (sample SAMN10412372, study PRJNA504923) | tailings metagenome | isolation source: Relicate 1 Philex TSF1 revegetated site | place: Philippines: Tuba, Benguet | collected 2017-08-29
TCTTGAGCGCGTAGGCCACCAGCGAGCCCGCGCCCGAGCCGCGGCCCGGGCCCACGGGGCAGCCGTTGTTCTTGGCCCAGTTGATGAAGTCGCCCACGATCAGGAAGTAACCCGGGAAACCCATCTTGAGGATGGTGCCGATCTCGAACTCGAGCCGCTGCACGTAGCGCGGGCGCTGCTGGTCGCGCACGGCCGGGTCGGGGTAGAGGTGGGCCAGGCGCTCTTCCAGGCCCTCGTACGAGGACTGGCGGAAGAAATCGGCCATGGGCATGGGCACACCGTCGATCAGCGGCGTGGGGAAGTTGGGCAGCTGCGGCTTGCCCAGCACCAGCGTGAGGTTGCAGCGGCGCGCGATCTCCACCGTGTTGGCCACGGCCGAAGGCAGGTCGGCGAACAGCGCGGCCATGTCGGCCGCGGGCTTGAACCACTGCTCGCGCGTGAAGCGGCGCACGCGCCGGTTGTTGGCCAGGATCTCGCCCTCGGCGATGCACACGCGCGCCTCGTGCGACTCGTAGTCGTCGGCGGTGAGGAATTGCACCGGGTGCGTGGCCACCACCGGCAGGTGCAGCCGCGCGGCCAGTTGCACCGCGGCCACCACGTGGCGCTCGTCGTCGGCGCGGCCGGCGCGTTGCAGCTCCAGGTAGAAGCGGTGCGGAAACAGCGAGGCCAGTTGCAGCGCGAGCTCGCCGGCGCGCTGCGCGTCACCGGCCAGCAGCGCCTGGCCCACGGGGCCCGCCTGCGCGCCCGACAGCAGGATCAGGCCGGCGTTGAGTTCTTCGAGCCACTCGCGCTTGATCACGGCCTGGTCGCGCACCACGTTGCGCGTCCAGGCGCGCGCGAGCAGTTCGCACAGGTTGAGGTAGCCCTGCTTGTCCTGCACCAGCAGCAGCACGCGCGGCAGCGGCGGCTGGTGCGCGCCCGGCATGGCGTTGGGGGTTTCTTCGCTGAAGCCCTGCAGCAGCACCTCGGCGCCGATCACGGGCTTGACACCCTTGTCGCGGCCCGCCTTGTAGAACTTGACGGCGCCGAACAGGTTGTTGAGATCGGTGATGGCCAGCGCGGGCTGGTGGTCGGCCGCGGCGGCGGCGATCACGTCGTCGATGCGGTTGGTGCCGTCGACGACGGAGAACTCGGTGTGCAGGCGCAGGTGTACGAACATCGCGCCGATTTTAGGAGGCCGTGGCGCCCGATCCGGCGCCACCCGATCAGTCCCGCAGGATGTGCAACACCTCGGAGCGGAACTCGCGGCTGTAGAGGATGGCGACCACCACCGTGGTGGCGATCACCATGGCCAGCGGCGACACGAACCAGCCCAGCAGGGCGAACGAAAAGTAGTACGCGCGCAGGCCGTCGTTCATGGTTTCGGCCGCGGAGGCCACGAGCGCGGCCGCGCGGTCGGCGTAGGCGCGGCGGTCGAACTCGCCCGATTCGAAGCGTTCGGGCGCTGGCATCGAGCCGATCACCAGCGCCACGAAGGTGTACTGCCGCATGGACCAGGAAAAGCGGAAGAACGAGTACACGAAGATCGCGATCAGCACCAGGATCTTGAACTCGAAGACCAGCAGCGTGGTGGCCTGCGCGAACGGGATCTCGCTCATGAGCTCGCTGGCCTTGTCGGTGGTGCCGAGCAGCGCGAACAGCGCGCCGATGACCAGGATCGAGGTGGACGAGAAGAACGCGGGCGTGGTCGAGAGGTTCTGCGTGATCAGGCCATCGAGCATGCGCGGGTCGCGCGTGATGGCCTGCTCCATCCAGTAGCGGCGGTAGCGGTTGGTGGTGGCCAGCAGCGAGGGCCGCTGCCGCGCCCAGGTCTTGGCGAACACCGCATAGCCCACCCACAACGAAAAAAAGCAGACCAGCGCAAGCCAGTCTGCCCAGGGGAGGATGGTCAGTATCTTCACGCGCCGGATGTTATCGCCGCGTGAAGCCCTGGCGGCATCAGCCCTTGAATTTCTTCGCGGTCGCCGCCACGCGCTCGCCGAACAGGCGGGCGGTTTCGAGGTCGCCCGGCAGCATCTCGTTGGCGCCGGCGTCCGAGGGGCTTTGCGCCATGGCGCCGCTGAACGAGCCGACGTAGTTCACGTCGTTGCGCTGCGCGGCCTTGCTGTTGCTGGGCATCAGGCCGGTGCCGACCCACACGCCGCTGTGCTGCATGGCCAGCGTGAACAGGTAGTGCAGCGTGGACAGCTTGTCGCCGTTCATGGTGGCGCTGTTGGTGAAGCCGGCGAAGACCTTGTCCTTCCACTTCTGCGAGAACCAGGCCTTGCTGGACGCGTCGGCGAACTTCTTGAACTGCCAGCTCACGGTGCCCATGTAGGTCGGCGAACCGAAGACGATGGCGTCGGCGGCGTCCAGGGCTTCCCAGCCGCCGGCCGGCAGGTTGCCGTCGGCGTCGATCGCGATCAGCTCGGCACCGGCGCCTTCGGCAACCGATTGCGCCATGCGCTGGGTGTGGCCGTAGCCCGAGTGGTAGACAACAACAACTTTGGTCATGGAATGGCTCCAGGGTTGAGGGAAATCACTGGCCACGCTTGGCGTCGAGGCTGAAGCCGCCGGCGCCGAAGGCCGCAAAGGCCAGCAGGCCGCCGACGATGGCGATGTTCTTGAAGAACATCAGCTGCTGCACCATCTGCTGCTCGGCCGGCACGGCCCAGTAGGCGTGGAAGAAGAAGCTCGCCACCAGCGTGAACACGGCCAGTGCGATGGCGGCCACGCGGGTGCGGTAGCCGATCAGCAGCGCCAGGCCGCCGAACAGCTCGATCACGAGCGCGGCAGCCACGCCCACGGTGGGCGCGGGCAGGCCCATGGCCGTGGCGTAGCCCACGGTGCCGGCGAAGCCGCCGATCTTGCTGAAGCCCGCGGGCACGAACAGGATGGCCAGCAGGATGCGGCCGATCAGGGACAGGGGGTTTTGCAGTGCGTTCATGGCTGAGTCCTTGAGAAGGGGTGAAAAGAAAAAAGGGGACCGGGGAAAAAAACAATCAGCGTGCGAGGTCGAACACCAGCACTTCGGCGTCGCGGCCCTTGGCCAGGTGCAGCGCGGCTTCGCCGTCCATCACGGCGGCGTCGCCCGCCGAAAGCTGCTCGCCATTGACCTCGAGCGCGCCGCGCACCAGGTGCACGTAGGCCTTGCGGGCCGGGTTCAGTTCGAGCGAGGCCTGCTCGGCGCCGTCGAACAGGCCCGCGTACATCGCGGCGTCGGCGTGGATCTTCACCGAGCCCTCGGCGCCGTCGGGCGAGGCGACCAGGCGCAGGCGGCCGCGCTTCTCGGCCTCGGCAAAGCCCTTTTGCTCGTAGCTCGGGGCAATGCCGCGCTGGTTCGGCTCGATCCAGATCTGCAGGAAATGCGTGGTGTCGTTGGGCGCGTGGTTGAACTCGCTGTGCATCACGCCGCTGCCCGCGCTCATGCGCTGCACGTCGCCGGGCGGAATGCCCTTGACGTTGCCCATGCTGTCCTTGTGCGCGAGGTTGCCGTGCAGCACGTAGCTGATGATCTCCATGTCGCGGTGGCCGTGCGTGCCGAAGCCGGTGCCCGGGGCGATGCGGTCCTCGTTGATCACGCGCAGGTTGCCCCAGCCCATCCAGGCCGGGTCGAAGTAGTTGGCAAAGGAGAACGAGTGGTAGCTCTTGAGCCAGCCGTGGTCGGCGTAACCACGGGCGTCGGAACGGCGGATCTGCATCATGGCTGGGGCTCCTGGTGAGGGGTTGAACGGGCCGGTACGGAACCGGCATGGGTATGAATTCTGGGCGTGCGCCCCCGCACCGGGTTCGCAGCGATTTGATGGCATCATTCAAATCATTTGAACGATTGAGCCCGCCATGCCCACCTCCGGCACCATCCCGCGCAGCGCCCTGTCGGCCGACAACCTGGCCCTGATCGAAGCCGTGTCGCGCCTGGGCAGCATGGCCGCGGCGGCGCGCGAACTGGGCATGGTGCCCAGCGCCCTCACCTACCGCGTGCGCCAGATCGAGGACGCGCTCGACGTGCTGCTGTTCGACCGCAGCGCCCGGCGCGCCGTGCTCACGCCGGCCGGCGCCGAGCTGCTGCGCGCGGGCGAGTACCTGCTCAACGAACTCGACGCCGTGGCCCAGCGCGTCAAGCGCGTGGCCACGGGCTGGGAGCCGCAGCTCACCATCGCGGCCGACGCCTTGATCGCGCGCGACACCCTGTTCGAGCTCTGCGAGGCCTTCTACGCCACCGGCGCGCCCACGCAGCTGCGCATCCGCTCGGAAACCCTGTCGGGCACGCTCGAGGTGCTGCAGAACGGCCTGGCCGACCTCGCCCTGGGCATCGCGGCGCAGATTTCCTCGCCCGGCCTGCAGTCGGCCACGCTGGGCAGCGTGAGCTTCGTCTACGCCGTGGCGCCGCACCACCCGCTGGCCGCGGTGGAAGGCAGCCTGAGCGAGCAGGACATCCGCCCCCACCGCGCCGTGGCCGTGGCCGACAGCACGCAGCGCGGCCGCGGCATGAGCCACAACCTGCTGCCCGGACAGGACGTGCTCACCGTGCCCACCATGCACCACAAGCTCGAGGCCCAGCTGCGCGGCCTGGGCTCGGGCTTTCTGCCGCTGCCGCTGGCCCAGCCCTACATCGCCGCGGGCCGGCTGGTGGTGAAGTCGGTGCAGCAGACCGAGCGCCAGATCCGCGTGGCCTATGGCTGGCACAGCACGCGCGTGGCCGGCGACAGCGGCCGCGCGCTGCGCTGGTGGCTCGACCAGCTCAAGCACGAGCGCACGCGCGACGCGCTGCTCAACCGCCACCACCAGCAGTGAAGGCCCCATGGCGGCGCGCCGGAGCGCGCTGCTACAGTCGCCCCACCCTCGCACGCCCAACGCCATGAAACGATCCAGCCCGACCGCTCGCGCTTCCGAATCGCTCCATTTCGCCGTGGTGGGCGCCGGCATGGCCGGCGTGGCCTGCGCGCGCACCCTGCTGCAGGCCGGCCACCGCGTCACCCTGCTCGAAAAGAGCCGCGGCTTCGGTGGCCGCATGGCCACGCGCCGCACCGAGTTCGGCGGCTTCGACCACGGCGTGCAGTACTTCACCGTCCGCGACGAGCGCTTCGAGCGCGTGCTGCGCGCCACCGCCACCAGCGCGGTGCGCGCCTGGAGCGCCAGCACCGTGCGCGTGCTCGACGCCTTCGGCCACGTGCTGGCCAGCGCGCCGCCGCCCACCGAGCCGCACTTCGTGGCCGCGCCGGGCATGAACGCGCTGGTCACGCTCTGGGCCCAGCCGCTGCTGCACCCCGAGCAGCACGGCGGCCTGCCCGCGCAGACCCTGCTCAACACCCGCGTCAGCCGCATCGAAGCCGACGCCCTGCACCCCGGCCAGTGGCAGCTGCGCTGCGAAGACAGCACGGGCGGCGACGGCGGCCAGCGCGTGCTTGGCGGCTTCGACCGCGTGCTGCTCGCCATCCCGCACCCGCAGGCGCACGACCTGCTGCTCGCCTCGGGCGTGGCGCCCGCGCTGCGCCAGGCGCTCACGCCCGTGCACGTGGCGCCGTGCTGGACGCTCATGGTCGCTTTCCCGCAGGCCATGCAGCCCGGCCTGGCCCACCTGGGCCCGCAGTGGAGCGCGGCGCGCAGCACGCACCACCGCATCAGTTGGCTGGCGCGCGAATCGAGCAAGCCCGGGCGCGACCCGATCGAGCGCTGGACCGTGCAGGCCAGCCCGGCCTGGTCGACCAAGCACCTCGAAGACGACCCCGAGCGCGTGAAAGCCAAGCTGCTCAAGGGCTTTGCCGAGATCACGGGCATCCGCGCCACGCCGCCGCACGCCGTGGTGCACCGCTGGCGCTACGCGCAGACCCAGACCCCGCTGGGCCGCAGCCACCTGCTCGACGCGGCGCTGGGCATCGGCCTGTGCGGCGACTGGTGCCTGGGCCACCGCGTCGAAGACGCCTTCGTCTCGGGCCTGGAGCTCGCGCTGGCCCTGGCCTGAGGTGTCCTACCGCGGCCGCTTCGCCCCTTCGCCCACGGGCGCGCTGCACGCGGGCTCGCTGGTGGCCGCACTCGCGAGCTGGCTCGACGCCCGCGCCCACCGCGGCGCCTGGCTGGTCCGCATCGAAGACGTGGACGGCCCGCGCTGCGTGCCTGGCGCCGACACGCTCATCCTCGAACAGCTCGCCGCCTGCGGCCTCCTGAGCGACGAGCCGGTGCGCTGGCAATCGGCGCGCGGTGCCGCCTACCAGGCCGCGCTCGATCGCCTGCTCGCCCAGGGCGACGCCTTCGCCTGCGCCTGCACGCGCCAGGACATCGAACGCGCGCTGCAGGCCGCGGGCACGCCGCGCGAGCGCCACGCCGCAGCGCCCTACCCCGGCACCTGCCGGCCCGAACGCGGCGGCCTGGCCGGGCGGCCCGCACGCGCCTGGCGCTTTCGGGTGCCGGCACAGGCCGAGGTGGCCTGGACCGACCGCCGCCTGGGCCCGCAGACGCAGGACGTGGCGCGCGCCGTCGGCGACTTCATCGTGCGGCGCGCCGACGGCCTCTGGGCCTACCAGCTCGCGGTGGTGGTCGACGACGCCGACCAGGGCATCACCCACGTGGTGCGCGGCGAAGACCTGGCCGACAACACGCCGCGCCAGATCCTGCTGCAGCGCGCACTCGGCCTGCCCACGCCCGCGTACCTGCACACGCCGCTGGTGCTGGGCGACAACGGCGAAAAGCTGAGCAAGCAGAACGGCGCCCAGCCGCTCGACCTGCGCGAGCCGCTGGCCGCGCTGAACGCGGCCGCGCAGGCCCTGGGCCTGCCCGCGGCCAGCGGCCCGCTGCCCGATGCCCTGGCCAGCTGGACCGCCGCCTGGACCGCGGCCTGGGCGCAGCGCCGGCCCGCCTAAAATCCCGGCCCTTCAAGGCCGCCTTCCCATGACCGATCCCCGCCACGCGCAGCCGCGCACCCCGCCCACCGACGTGCCCTACCTGCGCCAGGTCAAGAGCTACGTGCTGCGCGCCGGCCGCACCACCGCCGCCCAGGCCAAGGCCTACGAGCAGTACGGCCCGCGCCTGCTGCTGCCCTTCGACAAAGAGCGCCCCTTCGACGCGCGCGCCGCCTTCGGCCGCGATGCGCCGCTGGTGCTCGAGATCGGCTTCGGCATGGGTGGCGCCACCGCGCACATCGCCAGCGTGCGGCCCGAAGACAACTTCCTGTGCTGCGAGGTGCACGAGCCCGGCGTGGGCGCGCTGCTCAAGCTCGCGGGCGACGGCGGCCTGGACAACATCCGCATCGTGCGGCACGACGCGGTCGAGGTGCTCGACCACATGCTCGGCGAGGCCAGCCTGGACGGCGTGCACATCTTCTTTCCCGACCCCTGGCACAAGACCAAGCACCACAAGCGCCGGCTGATCCAGGGACCGTTCGTGAACCGGCTGGCCAGAAAGCTCAAGCCCGGCGGCTACCTGCACCTGGCCACCGACTGGCAGCCCTACGCCGAGCAGATGCTCGAGGTGCTGCGCGCCGAGCCGCTGCTGCACAACACGGTGTCCGACGAACACGGCGGCTACGCGCCCAAGCCCGACTACCGCCCCCTCACCAAGTTCGAGAATCGCGGCCTGAAGCTCGGCCACGGTGTGTGGGACCTGGTATGGCGCACCGCCCCAAAAACCCCCTGATCCCCACGCGCGAGGGCCTCTCGCCGAGCTGCGTCGCGATCCCCTTCGCCAAGCCTGTGCCCTGGGGCTCGGTGCTGCAGTTCCTGAGCGAGCGGCTGCCCGTGGTGGCGCCGCTGGCCTGGGCGCAGCGCCTGGCCCAGGGCGACGTGCTCGACGACGAGGGCCGGCCCGTGGCGGCCGACGCGCCCTGCGTGCCGGGCGCGCGCCTGTACTACTGGCGCGAGATCGAGGGCGAGGCCGCGATCCCGTTCGAAGAACGCATCGTGTTCCAGGACGAGCACCTGCTGGTGGCCGACAAGCCGCACTTCATGCCCGTGACCCCCACGGGCCGATACGTACGCCACAGCCTCATGGTGCGGCTCAAGCGGCGCACCGGCATCGACACGCTCAACCCCATCCACCGCATCGACCGCGAGACCGCGGGCCTGGTGGTGTTCAACCTGCGGCCGCAGGACCGCAACGCCTACCACGCGCTGTTCCGCGACCGACAGGTGCACAAGCGCTACGAGGCGATCGCGCCGCACGACCCCGCGCAGGCCTTTCCGCAGACGCGCCGCAGCCGCATCGAAGAAGACGTGGAGGCCTTCTTCCGCATGGTCGAGACCGAAGGCGAGGCCAACAGCGAAACGCGCATCGAGCGGCTCGAGGTGCGCGGCGACTGGGCGCGCTACGCGCTCGAGCCCCTGACCGGCAAGCGCCACCAGCTGCGCGTGCACCTCGACGCGCTGGGCCTGCCCATCGCCGGCGACCGGTTCTACCCGCGCGTGCGCCGCGGCCCCGACGAGGCCGAGGACTTCGCCGAGCCGCTGCGCCTGCTCGCACAGGGCATCGCCTTCACCGACCCGGTCACGGGGCAGGCGCGGCGCTTTCAGAGCGGGCTGGGCCTGGACTGGCCGGCACCGGCGGCATCGGACGCCGACTGAAGCCCCTGCGCGATCAACAGCGCGGTGAGCCCCACCATCAGCGCGAGCACCGTGACGCGAAGCGGCGTGTCCAGGCGCTCCCCGCGGGCCACCAGCGCGCTCAGGCTGCCCATGGCACCGAGGTGGGCAAAGGTGGGCGCAATGCTGTGCGCTTCGCCGATCTTCAGCCCCACGGAGCGGTCGACCAACACGCCGATCAAGCCCAAGGCGAGCGCCCCCAGCGCGGTCGCGGCCATGAAACGCACCTCGTCGCGGGGCGCGTCGACCGGCATCACCGGCGTCGGGGACACGGGGTCCATGCGGTCCTTGCCCTTGTCGGCGACGTCCGAGGCGCGCGCTTCGGTCACCGCCTTCGTCCGCGCGCGCGCGGCCCGCAGCACGTGGGGCCGGGCGGCGGCGGGCCCGCCCCCCGCATCCCGCGGCTGCACAGGACGGATCGCCGGCGCCGATTCGCGCGAACGCGCGCGCGCCCGGGCCTGTTCGAGCGCCGCGACACATGCGTGCCGTTGCGCTTCGAAGGCCTCCATGGACGCGCGGGCCACCACGATGTCGCGCTCGGCCTCGCTCAGTTGCTGCTCACACAGGCCGATCTGCAGTCGCAGATAGTCCCGCTGGTCCTTGTCGCGCCCGCGGGCCGCGCGCGCCGCCGATTGCTGCTCGCGCAGGACACCGAGCCTCGCCGCCAGCCGGGCCACGGTGTGGCCCGCTTCCTCGGCGCAGCGGCCGGCCTGGCGCAAGGACTGGTCGATGCGCTCGATCTGGCCGGACAGATCACCGGCGGCCAGCGGCTGCGGCACCGCCGTGCCGGCGGTCTCGGCGCCGTTGCGGTGATGGGGAAAGGAAGCGGCCGTTGCCGGCACCTGGCCTTGCGTGCGGCCGGTGCCGCCCAGGCTGATAGCGTTCATGGGTACAGGGGGGAGTGGAAGGAACCGCCTGAGTCCGGGCCCCGGCGGGGCGGTTCCGGCCCGCGATGACGATGCCCTGACGGGCACCTGAACACTAAGGACTCAGGCCCCGCCCTGGCGCCGCCCGGCGCGCGACCGGCAGTCGCCCCCACCGTCCGCACGAACCGCCCGCGAACGGCCCCGGGGCCGCGCAAGCCAAGATGTCGGGGCCCGCCGCGAGCCGCTCGCCCGATGTCCATGCCCCGCCTCAACACCGACACCCCCGCCGCCGTCCTGCAAACGCTCAACAACGACGGCGCGGTACTTCCCCCCCGAACCACCTGCGACGTGTTCTCGCGCACCGATGCCAAGGTGCGCTGCATGGTGTGCAACGCCCCGGCCATGAAGGGCAACGAGGCGCTGGTGGTGGTGGTGCTCATGGGCGCCAGCCGCCACGACCAGCGCGAAGCGGCCACGGCCCTGCAGCGCCTGCTCGGCGACGGCAGCGACGCGGCCGTGGGCCTGCGCTGGCTGCAGGCCGGCGGCGTCACGCTCATGCTCGCGCCCTGGAGCGCGCGCGAGATGGTGCGCGGCGTCGCGCAGTCGGTGGCCGCGGGCTGGCACCCTCAGCGCGTCACGGTCGACGGCGCGCGCCTGGACAACGACGGCGTGGTGGTGGTGCCCGGCCCCGGCTCGCAGGGCGACCTCGCGGTCGAGATCCGCCAGACGCTCGAACACTTCGCCGCCGACACCGGTTCGCTCTGGGAGCAGGCACGGCGCTTCTTCTCGGGCCGCCAGGACCCCAAGCGCTGGGAACTGCCCATGGGATGCAGCGTGGTGGAGCGCCTCGAAGGCCGCCAGGTGTGCTGGGACATCGGCTTCGAGGACATGCGCAAGCTCGAACGCGCGGTGGAACTCGTGGAGGCCCGCCTGGCCCTGCGCAAGGACCCGCTGCTGCACTACGGCAGCGCCGCCAGCGACGAGGACGCCGTGGAAACGCGCATGCCCTCGATCCAGCTCAGCGCGCCCGCGCACTCGCGCGAAGCGCGCGCCCAACTCGCGCGGCTGCTGCGCAACGTGCTGTTCCTGATCGGGCGCCTGGGCTTCGCGACTTCGCGCCCGGCCGACCTGCGCGATTCGATCGGCCAGCCGGGCTGACCAGCCCGGCTGGCCTGGGGGCTCAGGCCTTCTCGGCCACCCAGCCCTGCACCGAGGCCAGCGCCTTGGCCAGGCCGCTCGGGTCGGTGCCGCCGGCCATGGCCATGTCGGCCTTGCCGCCGCCCTTGCCGCCCACCTGCTGGGCCACGAAGTTCACCAGTTCGCCGGCCTTCACGCGGCCCACGCTGTCGGCCGTGACGCCCGCGGCCAGTTGCACCTTGCCGCCGTCCACGGCCGCCAGCACGATGGCCGCGGTCTTGAGCTTGTCCTTGAGCTTGTCCAGCGTGTCGCGCAGGGTCTTGGCGTCGGCGCCGTCGAGCGTGGCGGCCAGCACCTTGATGCCCTTGACGTCCACCGCCTGGCCCACGAGCTCGTCGCCCTGGCTCGAAGCCAGCCTGCCCTTGAGCGCGGCGATCTCTTTCTCGAGCGCCTTGATCTGCTCCAGCGTCTGGCCCACGCGCGTGGTGAGCTCGGCCACCGGCGCCTTGAGCGCGCCCGCGGCCTGGGCCACGGTGTCCTCCAGCGACTGCAGGTAGGCCAGCGCGTTCTCGCCCGTCACGGCCTCGATGCGGCGCACGCCCGCGGCCACGCCGCCCTCGGCCACCACCTTGAACAGGCCGATGTCGCCGGTGCGCTGCACGTGGGTGCCGCCGCAGAGCTCGCGGCTGCTGCCGATGTCGAGCACGCGCACGGTCTCGCCGTACTTCTCGCCGAACAGCATCATGGCGCCGGTCTTCTGGGCCGACTCGATGTCCATCAGGCGCGCCTCGGTGGCCGGGTTGGCCAGGATCTCGGCGTTCACGATCGCCTCGATGCGGCGGATCTGCTCGTCGGTGAGCGGCGCGTTGTGCGCGAAGTCGAAGCGCGTGCGCTCGGCGTTCACGAGCGAGCCCTTCTGCTGCACGTGGTCGCCCAGCACCTCGCGCAGCGCCTTGTGCATGAGGTGGGTGGCGCTGTGGTTGCGCACCGTGGCGGCGCGCAGCGCGGTGTCCACGCGCGCGGTCACGGCGTCGCCCACCTTGAGCGTGCCCTCGGCCACGCTGCCGTGGTGGCCGAACACGTCGGCCTTGATCTTCTGGGTGTCGGCGACCTCGAAGCGCACACCGCTCGCGGCGATCTCGCCCTGGTCGCCCACCTGGCCACCGCTCTCGGCGTAGAAGGGCGTGGTGCCCAGCACCACCACCCCGCTCTGGCCCGCCGTGAGCTGCTGCACCGGCGTGCCCTCGTGGTAGAGCGCCACCACCTGGGCCGGCGATTCGAGCGTTTCATAGCCCACGAAGCGGTTGCCCGCGCCCGTGTACTCGAGCGCCTTGTCCATCTTGAACTTGCCGGCCGCGCGGGCCTGCGCCTTCTGGCGCTCCATGGCGGCCTGGAAGCCCGCCTCGTCCACCGTCACGCCGCGCTCGCGGCAGACGTCGTTGGTGAGGTCGAGCGGGAAGCCGTAGGTGTCGTGCAGCTTGAAGGCCACGTCGCCGGGCAGCACCTTCTGGTCGCCCGCCAGCGCGCCGTCGAGGATCTCCATGCCGTTGGCCAGGGTCTCGTAGAAGCGCTCCTCTTCGGTCTTGAGCACCTCGGTGATGCGCTGCGCCTGCTTCGCAAGGTTGGGATAGGCCGCGCCCATGAGTTCGACCAGCACCGGCACCAGCTTGTGGAAGAACGGCGTCTTCTGGCCCAGCTTGTAGCCGTGGCGGATGGCGCGGCGGATGATGCGCCGCTGCACGTAGCCGCGGCCCTCGTTGCTCGGGATCACGCCGTCGCTGACCAGGAAGCTGGTGGCGCGGATGTGGTCGGCGATGACCTTGAGCGAGGGGTTGGCGAGGTCGGCGGTGTGCGTCTCGCGCGCGGCGGCCTTGATCAGCGCGTCGAAGATGTCGATCTCGTAGTTGCTGTGCACGTGCTGCAGGATGGCGGCCAGGCGCTCCAGGCCCATGCCGGTGTCCACGCAGGGCGCGGGCAGCTTCACCACGCTGCCGTCTTCCTTCATGTCGAACTGCATGAACACGTGGTTCCAGATCTCGATGAAGCGGTCGCCGTCTTCGTCGGGGCTGCCCGGGGGGCCGCCGGGGATGTGCGGGCCGTGGTCGTAGAAGATCTCGCTGCAGGGGCCGCAGGGGCCGGTGTCGGCCATCATCCAGAAGTTGTCGCTCTTGTACTTGCCGCCCTTGTTGTCGCCGATGCGGATCACGCGCTCGGGCGGCAGGCCGATCTCTTTCGTCCAGATGTCGTACGCCTCGTCGTCGTCGATGTAGACGGTGGCCAGCAGGCGTTCCTTGGGCAGGCCGTAGACCTCGGTCAGCAGCTCCCAGCCCCACTTGAGCGACTCGCGCTTGAAGTAGTCGCCGAAGCTCCAGTTGCCCAGCATCTCGAAGAAGGTGTGGTGGCGCGCGGTGTAGCCCACGTTCTCCAGGTCGTTGTGCTTGCCGCCGGCGCGCAGGCAGGCCTGCACCGAGGCCGCGCGCACGTAGGGGCGCTTGTCGGTGCCCAGGAACACGTCCTTGAACTGCACCATGCCCGAGTTCGTGAACATCAGCGTGGGGTCGTTGCCCGGCACCAGCGGGCTGGACGCGACCACGGTGTGGCCCTTGGAAGCGAAGAAGTCCAGAAAGCTCTTGCGGATGTCGGCGACGGAGACGGGACGGGTCATGGGGGCCTTTGGGATCGGAAGGGGCGCGTGCCGCGCACGCGAACCCGCTATTTTCCAACATGCGGGGCGGGCCCGGCCAGCCCAGGGAAAACCACGGGCACCGGGCGGGCAGTCGCCGCTGGCACCGCCCCGGCGCGGGTCGGGGGCTATGCTCGTGGGCGCAATGGCGGCACAATGGCGCCCGAAATATTTAACAAGTTAAATATTTACCCGATTCCCCCAGCTCGCGAACCGACGGAGACGACGCCCATGGACATGAAAACCTCCCCCCTGGCCCTGCTCAAGGACCCGACCCTGCTCAAGACCGACGGCCTCATCAACGGCCAGTGGGCCAAGGGCGGCGCGCGCTTCGACGTGCACGACCCGGCCACCGGCCTGAAGCTGGCCGACGTGGCCAACCTCGGCCCGGCCGACGCCGAGGCCGCCATCGCCGCGGCCGACAAGGCCTGGCCGGCCTGGCGCGCCAAGACCGCCAAGGAGCGCGCCAACATCCTGCGCAAGTGGTACGACCTGCTGATGGCCAACCAGGAAGACCTGGGCCGCATCCTCACCGCCGAGCAGGGCAAGCCCTTCGCCGAGGGCAAGGGCGAGATCGCCTACGGCGCGAGCTTCGTCGAGTGGTTCGCCGAAGAGGCCAAGCGCGTCAACGGCGAGACCCTGCCCACCTTCGACCCCAACCGCCGCCTGCTGGTGCTCAAGCAGCCCATCGGCGTGTGCGCGGCCATCACGCCGTGGAACTTCCCCCTGGCCATGATCACGCGCAAGGTCGCGCCCGCGCTGGCCGCGGGCTGCCCGGTGGTGATCAAGCCGGCCGAGCTCACGCCGCTGACCGCGCTCGCCGCGGCCGAACTCGCGGTGCGCGCGGGCATTCCGGCCGGCGTGCTCAACGTGATCACGGCCGACGCGCAGCAGAGCATCGCCGTGGGCAAGGTGCTGTGCGCAAGCGACACCGTGCGCCACCTGAGCTTCACCGGCTCCACCGAGGTCGGCCGCATCCTGATGGCGCAGTGCGCGCCCACGGTGAAGAAGCTCAGCCTGGAGCTCGGCGGCAACGCGCCCTTCATCGTCTTCGACGACGCCGACATCGACTCGGCCGTGGAGGGCGCGATCGCGAGCAAGTACCGCAACGCGGGCCAGACCTGCGTGTGCGCCAACCGCCTCTACGTGCAGGCCGGCGTGTACGAGCAGTTCGTGCAGAAGTTCGCCGCCAAGGTCAAGGCCTTCAAGGTGGGCAACGGCTTCGAGGACGGCGTGGTGCAGGGCCCGCTGATCGAGGACGCGGCGGTGGAGAAGGTGCAGCGCCACGTGCAGGACGCGGTGGCCAAGGGCGGCCGCGTGCTCACCGGCGGCAAGAAGCTGCAGGGCCAGTTCTTCGAGCCCACGGTGGTGGCCGACGCCACGGCCGACATGCTCTGCGCGCGCGAAGAAACCTTCGGCCCCTTCGCGCCGGTCTTCAAGTTCGAGACCGAGCAGGAAGCCATCGCCGCCGCGAACAACACCGAGTTCGGCCTCGCGAGCTACTTCTACAGCCGCGACGTGGGCCGCATCTTCCGCGTGAGCGAGGCGCTCGAGTACGGCATGGTGGGCATCAACGTGGGCATCCTGGCCACCGAACACGTGCCCTTCGGCGGCGTGAAGCAGTCGGGCCTGGGCCGCGAGGGTTCGCACCACGGCATGGACGACTACGTGGAGATCAAATACCTGTGCCTGGGCGACGTGCTCAAGTGACGTCGCGATGAAGTTCGACTGGACCAACCCCTACCCCACCCTGCGCTCGCCCGTGATGGCGAGGAACGTGGTCGCCACCTCGCAGCCGCTGGCGGCGCAGGCCGGCCTGCGCATGCTGCTCAAGGGCGGCAACGCGATCGACGCGGCCATCGCGGCCGCGGCCGCGCTCACCGTCGTCGAGCCGGTGTCCAACGGCCTGGGCAGCGACAACTTCGCCATCGTGTGGGACGGCCAGGGCCTGCACGGCATGAACTCCTCGGGCCAGGCGCCCGCGGGCTGGAGCCCGGCCTACTTCCGCGACAAGCACGGCCAGATCCCGCTGCGCGGCTTCGACGCCGTGACCGTGCCCGGCGCGGTCGCGGGCTGGGCCGCGCTGTCCGAGCGCTTCGGCGCCCTGCCCTTCGCCGACCTGATGGAGCCCGCGATCGAGCTCGCCGAGCGCGGCCATGCGGTGGGCGGCATCGTGGCCGACAAATGGGCCCGCGCCGTGCCGCTGCTGCAGAACCAGCCCGGCTTCGCGCAGGCCTTCCTGCCGCGCGGGCGCGCGCCCGCCACGGGTGAGCGCTTCGTCTTCGCCGACGCGGGCCGTGCGCTGCGCGCCATCGCGGCCACGCGCGGCGAGGCCTTCTACCGCGGCGAGATCGCACAGGCCATCGAGGCCTTCGCGCGCGAGCACGGCGCGCAGCTGCGCGCGAGCGACCTCGCGGCCCACACCCCGCAGTGGGTCAGGCCAATCGAAATGGGCTTTGCCGGCCACACGGTGCACGAGCTGCCGCCCAACGGCCAGGGCATCGCCGCGCTGATGGCGCTGGGCATGCTCGAACAGCTCGACATCGGCCGCTTCGGGCCCGACAGCATCGAAGGCCAGCACCTGCAGATCGAGGCCATCAAGCTCGCCTTCGCCGACACCTACCGCTGGGTGGGCGACGAGCGCTACATGACCGAGGTGCGCACGCAGGACCTGCTCGACCCGGCCTACCTGCGCGAGCGCGCGCGCCTGATCGACCCGACACGCGCGATCGACCCCGGCCCGGGCCAGCCCCCGCGCGGCGGCACCATCTACCTCACCGCGGCCGACGCGCAGGGCCGCATGGTGAGCTTCATCCAGTCGAACTACCTGGGCTTCGGCAGCGGCGTGGTGGTGCCGGGCTGGGGCATCAGCCTGCAGAACCGCGGCCACGGCTTCACGCTGCAGGACGGCCACCCCAACCAGGTGGCGCCGGGCAAGCGGCCCTTCCACACCATCATCCCGGGCTTCCTGACGCGCAACGGCCAGCCCGTGATGGGCTTCGGCGTGATGGGCGCGAACATGCAGCCGCAAGGCCACGTGCAGACGCTGGTGCGCATGCTGGTGCACGGCCAGCAGCCGCAAGCCGCGTGCGACGCGCCGCGCTGGAAGTGGGGCCAGGGCCTGAACGTGGACTTCGAATCCACCATGGACCCGGCGCTGCGCGACGGCCTGAAGGCCCTGGGCCACCGCTTCGAACCCGCGGCCGACAGTTACCTCGACTTCGGCAGCGGCCAGTTCATCGCGCGCCTGAGCGACGACCTTGCCGACGGCTACGTGGCCGCGAGCGATGCGCGCCGCGACGGGCAGGCCGTGGGGTTCTGAGCGCCCCTGGCGCGCGGGCCCAAGGCCCGTCGCCGCCTCAGGCGAACACCCGCTGGGCGTGCACGCCCAGCCCCTGGGCCACGCTGGCGTTGCGGTCGCCGTGCAGGGCCTGCGCCGCGGGCACGCGCGCGGCGATGCGCTCGGTGAGCGGGCGAAAGCCGGTGGAGCCGCCGGTGAAGTACACCGCGTCCACCGCGCCGGCGTTCACGCCCGCGAGGGCCAGGGTTTCATCGGCCGCGTCTTCAATCCGCTGCAGTTCCGCGTCGAGCGCCTTGAGTGCCGCCGCTTCGTCGAAGCCCGCCCGCAGCCCGGCCTCGAGCCGCGACAGGTCGATGACCGTGTCGCCGCCCTGCGCCACGGCGATCTTGGCCGCTTCGGCCAGGCCCAGCAGGCCATGGCCCAGGCGCTCGTCCACCACGCGCATCAGCCGCTGGTGCTGGCGCGGGTCGCCGTAGAAATCGCGCATGCGGCGCAGCTCGGCCACCCGCGGCGCGCTGTAGACGGTGTTGATGAGGTGCCAGGTGGCGAGGTCGAAGTACACCCGGCTGGGCACCTCGCGCGGCGGCCCGTCGGCGCGCGCCGGGCCCAGGCCGCGGTACCCGCAGACCGGCAGGATGGCCGCGAGCTCGACCTGGCGGTCGAAGTCGGTGCCCGCGGTGTGCACGCCGTGGTTGGCCAGGATGTCGTCCTTGCGGTCCGCGCGGCGGCGGCGCTCGGGCCCCACACGCACCAGCGAGAAGTCCGAGGTGCCGCCGCCGATGTCGGCCACCAGAACGAGCTGTTCGCGGTCGATGCCCTGCTCGTGGTCGAGCGCGGCGGCGATCGGCTCGTACTGGAAGCTCAGCTCGCGCAGGCCCACCGAACGCGCCGCCTGTTCGAGCGTGTGCTGCGCCTGCGCATCGCGCGCCGGATCGCCGTCGACGAAGAACACCGGCCGGCCCAGCACGGCGCGCTCCAGCGGCGCACCCGCGCGCCGTTCGGCGAGCGACTTGAGGTGCTGCAGGTAGCCCGACACCACGTCCAGGTACCGCACCGAGCGGCCTTCACCCACGTCGGTGCTCTGCTCGGCCAGCGGCGATCCGAGCACGCTCTTCATCGAGCGCATCAGCCGGCCCTCGTGACCCTCGACGTACGCGGCCAGGGCCTGGCGGCCGAACAGGCGTTGTGGCGGCTCGTGCGGCGCCAGGCCCTCGACGCCGTAGAACACCGCGGTGGGCATGGTGCACTCGGCGCCCTCGACCGGGATCAGGGCCGCGCCGCCCCCGGGCGAGGACAGCGCGATGGCCGAGTTGGAGGTGCCGAAGTCGATGGCGCAGAAGGGACGGTGGGGGGCGGATGCGGTCATGGGGGCGCGGATTCTAGCCAGTAGAATCGGCGCCCGATGCGGGTGTAGTTCAATGGCAGAACGGCAGCTTCCCAAGCTTCATACGAGGGTTCGATTCCCTTCACCCGCTCCACACACGCCACAGGCCCCTTCCGGGGCCTGTTTCTTTTTCAGGCCCCCACGCCCAGCAGCGCCATCACGCCCAGCACCGCGAAGATCAGCGCGGCAACCGTGTGCACCAGCTTGATCGGCACGCGGCGCGTGATCGCGTCGCCGAAGAACACCACGGGCGCATTCGCCAGCATCATGCCCAGCGTGGTGCCCACCACCACCGCGAACAGCGGCGCGTACTGCGCGCCCAGCGCGATGGTCGCGATCTGCGTCTTGTCGCCCATCTCGGCCAGGAAGAAGGCCCAGGCGGTGGCGGCGAACACGCCCAGGCCCCGCGAGGCCTTCACCTCGTCGGCGTCGAGCTTGTCGGGGATCAGCATCCACACCGCCATGGCGATGAAGGACAGGCCCAGCACCCAGCGCATCACCGTCGGGCCCACGGCCGCCATGATCCAGGCGCCCGCCGCGCCCGCGAGCGCGTGGTTGAGGATGGTGGCCACGAAGATGCCCGCGACGATCGGCCAGGGCCGCTTGAAACGCGCCGCGAGCACGAGCGACAGCAGCTGCGTCTTGTCGCCCATTTCGGCGAGCGCGACGATGCCGGTGGAAATGAGGAAGGCTTCCAAGGAAAACTCCGATGGCCGGCGAAAAACCAAAAGACCACGCCGCCTCCCCGGCACATGCGGAGGCGGTGTGGTCAAAGGTCTTGCCAGGCTGGAGGCTGTTCGCGCCATGGCCTGCGGGCCAAGTCTGTTGACGCGAACCCCGGCGCTTGGAACGCCGGGCGGCTACTCCCCAATGACGGGTGAAGCGGCGAGTATACCCGCCGGGGTGTCGATCAGATCAGCGTGACGCCGGTCTTGCTCTGGATGAACTCGCGCGTGACGCCCGGGGCCGTCTCGACGAGCTTGAGGCCCTGCGGCGTCACGTCCATCACGCCGAGGTCGGTGATGACGCGGTCGACCACGCCCACGCCCGTGAGCGGCAGCGTGCACTTGGGCAGGATCTTCAGGTCCTCGGTGCCGTCCTTCTTCTTCGCCACGTGCTCCATGAGCACGATCACGCGCGGCACGCCGGCCACGAGGTCCATGGCGCCGCCCATGCCCTTGACCATCTTGCCCGGGATCATCCAGTTGGCGAGGTCACCGTGCTCGCTCACCTGCATGGCGCCGAGGATGGACAGGTTGATCTTGCCGCCGCGGATCATCGCGAAGCTGTCGTGGCTGCCGAAGATCGACGAGCCCTTGATGGTGGTCACGGTCTGCTTGCCGGCGTTGATGAGGTCGGCGTCGACCTCGTCTTCCGTGGGGAACGGGCCGATGCCCAGCATGCCGTTCTCGCTCTGCAGCCAGACCTCTTTGGTGCTGGGCACGTGGTTGGCCACCAGCGTGGGAATGCCGATGCCGAGGTTCACGTAGAAGCCGTCTTCGAGTTCCTGGGCCGCGCGCGCGGCCATCTGGTCCTGGGTCCAGGGCATGGTCAGACTCCTGCCTTTTCGGTGATGGTGCGTTTCTCGATGCGCTTCTCGGGCGAGGCATTGAGCACGATGCGGTGCACGTAGATACCCGGCAGGTGGACCTGGTCGGGGTGCAGTTCGCCGGTCTCGACGATCTCCTCGACCTCGACGATGCAGACCTTGCCGGCCATGGCCACCGCGGGGTTGAAGTTGCGCGCGGTGTAGCGGAACTGCAGGTTGCCGCTCTTGTCGGCGCGGTGCGCCTTCACGAGCGAGACCGCGGGCACCAGCGAGCGCTCCATCACGTAGGTTTCGCCGTCGAACTCGCGCAGCTCCTTGCCCTCGGCCACGATGGTGCCGACGCCGGTCTTGGTGAAGAAGGCCGGAATGCCCGCGCCGCCGGCGCGCAGCTTCTCGGCCAGCGTGCCCTGGGGCGTGAACTCCAGCTCCAGCTCGCCGGCCAGGTACTGGCGCTCGAACTCCTTGTTCTCGCCCACGTAGCTGCTGATCATCTTCTTGATCTGGCGCGTGTCGAGCAGCTTGCCCAGGCCGAAGCCGTCCACGCCCGCGTTGTTGGAGATGACGGTGAGGTTCTTCACGCCGCTGTCGCGCAGCGCGTCGATGAGCGCTTCGGGAATGCCGCACAGGCCGAAACCGCCCACGGCCATGAGCTGGCCATCGGCGACCACGCCCTGGAGCGCGGCGGCCGCGCTGGGGTAGATCTTGTTCACGGGTTTGCCTCCGTTGGGTCTGGGGGAAAGCGCAACGATACTACGTAGCGCATTACGTAGTATTTCGTAAAGGGCAACCCGATGGACATCGACTACCGGCTCGCGTTCGACCTGGCCCCGGTGGGCCTGGCGCTGTCGCGCGAGCGCACCATGGTCGACTGCAACCAGGCGCTGTGCGACATGTTCGGCGCCACGCGCGAACAGCTCGTGGGCCAGAGCTTCCAGATCCTCTACCCCAGCGCCGACGAGTACGAGCGCCTGGGCGCGCGCATGGCCCCGCTGCTCGGGCGCAGCGGCACCTACGCCGACAACCGCATCATGAAGCGGGTGGGCGGCCGGCACGCCGGCGAGACCTTCTGGTGCCACGTGACCGGCCGCGCCGTGGACCGCAGCGCGCCGCACGCGGCCGGCATCTGGAGCTTCGAAGACCTGAGCTCGCACCGCCCGGTGCGCGCCGAGCTCACCGCGCGCGAGCGCGAGGTGGCCGCGCTCATCATGGACGGCCTCACGAGCAAGCAGATCGGCAAGCTGCTGGCCATCAGCCACCGCACGGTGGAGGTGCACCGCGCGCGGCTGATGCGCAAGTACCAGGCCCACAGCACGCCCGACCTGGTGCACCGGCTCATGGCCGGCTGAGGCGCGCCGGTCTCACTGCGGCTGGAAGCCGCTGTCCTTGATGATGCGCGCCCACACGCTGCGGTAGGCGGTCTCGCGCTTGCCGAGCTCGGCGCCGCTCATGTAGCCCACGGTCAGGCCCATGGCCGCGAGCTTCTCGCGCACCTCGGGCATGGCGATCACCTTCTGCACGCCGGCCGCGAGGCGGTCGATGGCGGCCTGCGGCGTGCCCGCGGGCGCGAAGATGCCGTAGTACGGCACGTCCTCGAAGCCCTTGATGCCGAGCTCGGTGAAGGTCGGCACGTCGGGCAGCGCGGCCTGGCGCTGGGTGCCCATCACGGCCACCACGCGCAGCTTGCCGGACTTGTGGTTCTCGATGAAGTCGGGCACCGAGCCCACGCCGGCCGGAATCTGGTTGCCCAGCATGTCGCTCATCATGGGCGCGCTGCCGCGGTAGGGTGCGGCCACCAGGTCGAGCCCGAACTGCTTGCCGATCACCTGCACCGCGAACTGCGGCGTGGACGCGGGCGCGGGGATGCCCACGGTGCTCTTGCCGCCCGCGGCTTTCACGCTGTCGATCCAGGCCTTGAGGTCGCGCGCGGGCGTGCCGCCCGACAGCGCCACCGCGTTCACGAAGGTGGCGAAGCCGGCCACGGGCACGAAGTCCTTCGACGGGTCGAAGCCCGGGTTCTTCATGGTCAGCGGCAGGATGGACACGCTGTGGTCGTGGCTCAGGAACACCGTGGCGCCGTCGGCCGGCGCGGCCTTGAGCGCCTGGCCCGCGAGCTGGCCGCCCGCGCCGGGCTTGTTGTCCACCACCACCGGGTGGCCCAGCTCGGGCTGCAGCTTCTCGGCCAGGATGCGCGCGATGGCGTCGGTGCCGCCGCCGGGCGGAAAGCCCACCAGGATGCGGGTGGTGGCGGACTGGGCCTGCGCCAGGCCGGTGCCCAGCGCCAGCGCGGCCAGCACCGCCACGCGGCGGCTGAGGGAGAAAGAACGCATCATCGGAAACCTCCGTTCGGGAACAAGAAAATGGATCAGGCGGACTCGCCGTCGACCACGCTCGCGGCGGTGCGGAAGGCGTCCACCGCGGTGGGAATGCCGCAGTACACGGCGGCGTGCAGCAGCACCTCCTGCAATTCCTGGGCCGTGGCGCCGTTGTTGAGCGCGCCGCGCACGTGGCCCTTGAGCTCGTGCTGGCGGCCCAGCGCGGTGAGCATGGCCACGGTGATCAGGCTGCGGGTCTTGCGGTCGAGCACGCCGCGCTGCCACACGTCGCCCCAGGCGCGGCGCGTGATGTGGTGCTGCATGGGCTCGGTGAAAGGCGTCATGTTGCCGAAGGCGTTGGCAACGAAGCTTTCGCCCATGACTTCGGTGCGGGCGGCCAGGCCGCGCTGGAATTCGGGATCGTCGGGCAGGTTCATGGGAGGGTGGGCAGGGTTGTCGCGGACGGGCGCAACGATACCGCAGGCCTCGCCGATACTGGCGGGCGCCTCAACCCGGAGACATCCCATGGCCCAGAAGAACCGCTACCCCCTGCCCGACCTCAACGCCCTGCCCCAGGACATCCAGGCCCGCATCCTCGAGGTGCAGGAGAAATCGGGCTTCATTCCCAACGTGTTCCTGGCGCTCGCGCGCCGGCCTGCCGAGTGGCGCGCCTTCTTCGCCTACCACGACGCGCTCATGCTCAAGGAGACCGGCAGCCTCACCAAGGGCGAGCGCGAGATGATCGTGACCGCCACCAGCGCGGCCAACCACTGCCTGTACTGCGTGGTGGCGCACGGCGCGATCCTGCGCATCTACGAGAAGAAGCCGCTGCTGGCCGACCAGGTGGCGGTGAACCACCGCAAGGCCGACATCCCGCCGCGCCAGCGCGCCATGCTCGACTTCGCGATGAAGGTCTGCCTGGCCTCGCACGAGGTGGAAGACGCCGACATGGACGCGCTGCATGCGCACGGCTTCGACGACGAAGACATCTGGGACATCACCGCCATCACCGCGTTCTTCGGTCTCTCGAACCGCATGGCCAACGTCACCGGCATGCTGCCCAACCCCGAGTTCTACCTGCTGGGCCGCGTGCCCAAGGCCAAGCCCGCAGCCTGAGCGCAGGCGCGCTGCACCGGCTCAGCCCGGCCCGCGCGCCAGCGGCAGCCCCGGCTGGTCCATGCCGATGCGCAGGATGGAGCCGCTCACCGACTCGGTGCAGTACAGCGTCTTGCGATCGGGCCCGCCGAAGGCCAGGTTGGTCAGCGAGGCACCGGCGTCGGTGCGCAACACCTCAACCGGCTCGGCCCGGTGGTTGAGCACCCACACATAGGCCAGCCCGGGATTGGCCACCAGCAGCCGGCCCCCCTGGTCCATGGCCAGGCCATCGGGCCCGCTGGGGCCGTAGGAGGTGAAGAACTGACCCGCCTTGGCCACGCCACCATCGGCGAGCAAGGGCATGCGCCACACGCAGTTGCCGCGCGTGGCCGCGACGAACAAAAACCTCTCGTCGGGCGACAGCACGATGCCGTTGGGGCTGGGCACATTGACCAGCAACGGGTCGAGCCGGCCCGACGGGCTGAGCCGGTAAACGCGGCCCGTGGGGTCGTGCAGACCGGTTTGGCCCTGGTCGGTGAAGTAGAGGTTGCCCTGGCTGTCGAAGGTCAGGTCGTTGAGCCCTTTGAACGCCTCGGTGTTGCGCCGGCCCAGGTAAGGCCGCACCGCGCCGCTGCGGCTGTCCACCACCATCAGGCCGTTGCGGTAGTCGGTCACCAGCAGCTCGGTGCTGTTGAGGAACTTCATGCCGTTGGGCTCGCCGTCCCACTGCGCCACCAGCGCCCACTCGCCTTGCGGGTCGATGCGGAACACGCGGCCGAACGGGATGTCGGTCACGTAGAGGTTGCCGGCGTCGTCGAACACCGGTCCTTCCAGGAACGAGTCGACCTCGCGCCCGCCCAGGTTGGCGTCGCTCCACGCCGTGCGCCGGCGCTGGCGGAAGCGCTCGGGCAAGACCGTGAAGACGTCGAGCGAACGGATGTCGGGCGGGTTCAACAGCAGCATGGCGGGTCTCAGAAGGCGTAGAGCTTGGCCGGGTTGTCGACCAGGATGCGCTGGCGGATCGCAGCGGTGGGCGCCCAATCATCGAGCAGGTTGAGCAGCGCCGCATCGTCGGGCTTTTCGTCGGCCTTCTTGGTCGGGTGCGGCCAGTCGCTGCCCCAAACCATGCGCTCCGGCGCCAGACCGATCAGGGCGCGCGCGACCACGCCCGCGTCGGACAAGTCGGGTTTCTTGCTGGTGAGGTAAGGGCCGGACAGCTTGAACCAGGCCTTGTCGGCGTCGAGCAGGCGGGCATAGAGGCCGAAGGCCGGGTGTTTGAGCCCTTGCGGTTGGGGCAGTTGCCCCATGTGGTCGAACACCACCGGGCAGGCCAGGCGCTGCAGCGTGTCGGCCGCGGCCAGCAGCCGGTCGGCGCTGCCGTTGACCTGCAGGTGCCAGCCCAGGGGCGCAATGCGGCGGGCCAGGGGCTCCATCATCTCCGGACCGATGCCGACCAGGAAGCTCAGGTTGAAACGGATGCCGCGCACGCCGGCGGCGTGCAGGTCGCGCAGTTGGGCGTCGGTGACGCTGGTGTCCACCACGGCCACGCCGCGCGCAGTCGGCCCGAAGGCCTTGAGCGCGTCGACCAGCAGGCGGTTGTCCGTGCCATAGGTCGAGGGCTGGACCACCACATGGCGCTGCAGGCCCAGGCGCTGCTGCAACAGGCGGTAGTCGGCCACGCTGGCGTCATCGGGCAACAGCGTGGCCGAGGGGTGCGCGGGGTAGCGCCGGTCGTAGATGTGGTGATGGCAGTCGCAGGCCAGTGCGGGCATGGCCGAGCGCGGCACGGCGCTGCCGGCGGAATGCGGCACGGTGGTCGGCGCGGGCTGGGGCGGCGTGGCGGGCGTTGCCGCAGCCGCGGGCGCGCCCCCCGTGGCGCAACCACCCAGGCCACCCAGCCCGGCCAGTGAAGCGGCGCCGCCCAGGGCCACCACCAGGCGTCGGCGCGCGGTATCCAGGGGGAAGGTTTTCATGCGAGTCTCCTGTGTCGGGTGGGCCGGAAGGTCTCAATCGACCTTGAGCTTGAGTTGCTGCGCCATCTGCGTCCACAGCGCCGTCTCACGGGCCACGTCGCGCGCGAAGGCTTCACCGCACTGCACCTGGGGCTCCATGCCCAGCGAGCGCAGCTTGTCACCGCCCGTGGTCGAGGTTGCGTAGGCGCGCGCTTCACGCTGCAGCAAGGCCATCACCGGCTCGGGTGTGCTGGCCGGTGCCAGCAGGCCGTACCAGGCGTCGGCCGCATAGTCCTTGAAGCCGGCCTCGGCGAAGGTGGGCACGCCCGGCAACTGCGGCGATCGCTGCGGGTGCGCCAGCGCCAGCGCGGTGAGCTGGCCGGACTTGATCAGCGGCAGCACCGACCCGAGCGTGGCGAACGAGGCATCGACCTGACCGGACAGCACGTCGGCCACGGCGGGTGCGGCGCCCTTGTAGGGCACGTGGGTGAGCTTCACGCCCGCCTGCCGGGCGAACAGCTCGCTGGCGAAATGCACCGAACTGCCGATGCCCGGCGTGGCGTAGGTGATGCCCAGCGGCGTGGCCTTGGCGCGTTCGACGAACTCACCCAGGCTCTTGACCGCCAGCGCAGGGCCGACCACCAGCACCGTGGGCGCGCTGGCGATGCGACACACCGGCTTGAACGAGCGCACGGCGTCGAACTTGATCCGCGCGCTGTAGAGCGCCGGGATCATGGTGTGGTTGGTCGCGGCCATCAGCAAGGTGTGGCCATCGCTGGCGCTGGCCACGGCCTCGGCCGCGATGATGGTGTTGGCCCCCGGCCGGTTGTCCACCACCACCGGTTGCCCCAGGCCCCGGCCCGCCTGCTCGGCGAATCCGCGGGCCACCACATCGGTGGGGCCGCCGGCAGCGAAGCCCACCACCAGCCGCACCGGCTTGGCCGGCCAAGCGGGCGTCTGGGCCTGGGCACCGCCCAGGCCCATCATCAAGGCGGCCAGGCCGAGCGGGGCCAGGACGCGAACGCGCCCCCGTTGTCTCTGCATGTTTGTCTCCTCGGGAACCCGGGCGCGCTCAGGCGCGCCCGGCGTGACTTATTGCTTTTCGAATGCGGTGTTGGCAGCGACCTTGCCCCAGGCATCGGTGCTGTCCTTGAGCATGCGGCCGAAGGCCTCACCGCCCACCTGGCGCGGCTCGGCGCCCATGCCCTCGGCGAAGGACTTCATGTCGGCCGAGGCCATGGCGGTCGCAATCTCTTTCTGCAGACGCGCCATCACGTCGGCGGGCGTGCCCTTGGGCGCCCAGAGACCGGTCCAGTTCACCACGCCGGACCAGCCCACACCGGTCTCGGCGAAGGTGGGCACGTCGGGCAGCGCGGCCAGGCGCTTGTCGCCGCTGACGGCGAGCAGGCGCAGCTTGCCGCTCTTGACGTTGCCCATGAGGCCGGTGGTGGACGCGATCTGCATGTCGATGGTGTTCGACAGGATGGCAGTGGTCGCCTCGGCCGCGCCCTTGAACGGCACGTGCATGAAGTTCGCGCCCGCGGCGATGCCCAGCGCTTCGGTGGCGAAATGCGGCGTGGTGCCCGGGCCGCCGGTGCCGTAGCTCACGCGGTTGGCCTCGCGACGGGCCTCGGTCACCAGGTCGTTCAGGGTCTTGAAGCGCGACTGGCCATTGACCGCCAGGCCCATGGGCGCAAACACATAGGCGCTCACCGGCACCAGGTCGGTCTGCGGATCGAAAGGCAGCTTCTTGAAGATGTGGGGCAACAGCGAGTACGTGGTGTCGTTGGCCACCAGGGTGTAGCCGTCGGGCTCGGCCTTGGCGGCAAGGCTGGCGCCGATGGTGCCGGTCGCACCGGGTTTGTTCTCGACGTAGAAGCTCTGGCCGGTCTGCTCGGTCAGTTTTTGCGCCATCTTGCGCGTGACCACGTCAACGGCGCCACCGGGCCCGTAGGGCACGATGATGCGCACCGCCTTGGCGGGCCAGGGCCCCTGGGCTTGCGCCATCGGGACGGCAAGGGTCAGGCCCAGCGCCGCGCAGGCGGCGAACAGGGTGCGGCGGGTTCGGGATGGGTTCATGGTGGTCTCCTGTGGGTGGGCCTCGGGATCAAACGGTGGCGATGGGCGTGGCCGGCGACCCCACCGCGCCCGGCAGGCGCAGCGGCGGCGCCGTGAGCAGGAAGCGGCTGCGCCCGTGCGCGCGCAGCCAGCGGGCGAGTTCGGTGAGGTACCAGAGCTCGCCCAGGTGAATGCCGTTCTTGAACAGGCAGTGCTCGTGCAAGGGCAGGCGCGGCTGGCGCAGCGCGGGGCCGCCCGCGGGCCGGGCCAGCTTGGGCACCACCAGCTCCACCGCGGGGTTGTCGGCGAGCAGGCAGGCCAGCTTCACGTCGACGATCCAGTTGAGCAGCCGGTCGTCCCAGCCGTCGAGCCCGCTGCCGGTGGCGTGCAGGGTCTCCAGGTCGGGCCGGCGGTTCATGGCGAGCAGGGTGTCGGCAAAGCCGGTGTGCAGGCACACCATGTCACCGCTTTCCACCGCGATGCCGTCGGCCTCGAGGATGCGCATGAGCGCGTCGTAGCCCACGGCCTGGCGGCGGCGGCCCAGGTGGTGTTCGAGGTCGATCATCACGCCCCGGCCCTGCGCGCCGTGCTCCGCGAGGTGTTCGATGCCCAAGGCATCGGCCTGCGGACCGGGGAAGCGCGCGAAAGCCTGCGTGGCCTGCGGGTCTTCGGTGCCGGGGCGGATGTGTTCGCCCGCGCGGTAGCCGTTGTAGAACACCGCCTCGGCCACGCCGTCGCCATCGGCGTCGAACAGGCTGCCCACGTGGGCCAGGCTGTCCCATTGCGTGGAGTACTGCAGGCTGAGCAGGGCCACGTCGTCGTTGACCACGTCCGTGAGCTCGGGGTCTTCCGACGCGTAGGACCAGCAAAAGCCCTGCTGCCCCGCGCTGGGCCCGTTGCGGATCACCGAGTAGCGCTGCGGCGGCTGGCGGCGCGGGTTCATGCTGGCGCCGCCGGGCACGTCGAGCGGCAGCGAGAGGCAAAAGCTCAGGCCCTCGCGCACCTCGGCCACGCCCTGCAGCACCTTCTCGCGCGTCACCAGGTTCATGCGGCCGCGCTGATCGTCCGGGCCGAACTCGCCCCAGCGCGCCCCGTCGGGCGAGTGTTTCCAACGCGGGGCCATGGCGGATCAGGCGTGCAGCACCGAGAGCACGTTCTCGGCCGCGCCCACGCCCATCTTCACGAAGGCGTCGGCGGTCACGCCGCCGATGTGCGGGCTCAGGATGATGCGTTCTTCGCCCTGGAAGGGATGGCCCGCGGTCATGGGTTCGACCGCGAAGCTGTCGAGCCCGGCGCTGCCCACCTGGCCCGAGCGCACGGCCGCCAGCAGCGCGGCCTCGTCGATCAGGCCACCGCGCGCGGTGTTCACCACGATCACGCCGCGCTTGCACTGCGCCAGGGTCTCGGCGTTGAGCAGGCCGCGGTTGTCCTCGGTCAGCGGGCAGTGCAGGGAAATCGCGTCGGACTCGCGCCACAGCGTGGCCAGGTCCACGGCTTCGATGCCGGCGGGCAGGCTCTTCGCAAACGGGTCGAAGCCGATCACGCGCATGTCCATGGCCAGGGCCATGCGCGCGAAGCGTTGGCCGATCGCGCCCAGGCCGATCAGGCCCACGGTGCGGCCCGCGAGCTCGACGCTCTTGTGCGTGGCCTTGTCCCAGAAGCCGGCCTGCATGCGCGCGTTGAGCTTGGGCACGGATTTGGCGCACGCCAGCAACAGGGCCAGGGCCTGCTCGGCCACGGCCGCGGCGTTGGCGCCCACGGCGGCGCGCACCTCGATGTGGCGGGCCTGCGCCGCCACCTTGTCGATGGTGTCGGTGCCGCTGCCGTGCTTGGAGATCACGCGCAGCGCGGGGGCCGCGTCCATCGCGGCCGCGCCCACCTTGCCGTAGCGCACGATGATGGCCTCGGGGTTGTGCGCCTTGCACAGGGCCACGATGTCCTCGTCGGTGGGCGTCTTGCCCGCGTAGACGATCTCGAAATCGGTCAACAGGGCCAGGGCCTGCGGGGCGAGGTCGGCCGCGGTGACGAGCAGCGCGGGTTTGAGGGCGACGGCGTTGCTCACAGGCGCTCCCCTTCTTTCAACACGCCCGCGGTGCGCAGGGCCGCATCGAGCCATTTGGCGGCGGTGTCGCCCTGGCCGATGGCGGCGATGCGCGCGGCCTCGTCCTTCACCTTCTTCTCGGCCAGCGGGATCAGCGCGGCCACACGGGCGCGCTCGATCACCACCACGCCGTCGGCGTCGCCCACCACCAGGTCGCCCGGGTGCACGGTGACACCGCCCACCGACACCGGGTGGCCGATGCGCCCGCCCACCTGCTTGGTCGGGCCGTTGGGGTTGGTGCCCACGCTGAACACCGGAAAGCCCATCTCCTCGATCTCGAGCGAGTCGCGCACCGCGGCGTCGACCACCACGCCCGCGATGCCGAGCTTGCGGCAGGCGGTCATCATGATGGTGCCCATGAGCGCGGCGGTCTGGTCGCCCTTGCCGTCGATGACCAGCACGTCGCCCGGTTTCGCGAGCGACATGGCGGCATGGATCATGAGGTTGTCGCCCGGGCGCACCTCCACGGTGAACGCGGTGCCGGCCACCTTCATGGACGGGCGCAGCGCGGCGATGCGGCCGTGCAGCGCGCCGCGGCGGCCGTTCACGTCGGCCAGGATCGCGGCCTGGTAGGCGCCGGCCTGCTGCACGAGTTCGGGGGACACGCGATCGAAGTCGCGCACGATGTCGGGAAGGGACACGGTGGTTTCCTGGAGGTGGGACAAGAGGGGGATCGGCCGGGTCTCAGTCGATCTTGGCGCCGGACTCCTTGACGACCTTGCCCCAGCGGACGATGTCGTCACGGACCAGCTTGCCGAAGGCCTCGGGCGTGCTGCCGAGCACGTCGGCGCCCTGATCGCTCAGCTGCTTCTGCAGCGCGGGCGTCTGCAGGGCCTTGTTGATCTCGGTGTTGAGGCGGGCCACCACGTCCTTGGGCAGGTTGGCCGGGCCGAGCACGCCGAACCAGGTGACGGCCTCGAAGCCCTTGTAGCCGGACTCGGCGATGGTGGGCGCGTCGGGCAGGTCGTCCACGCGCTTGAGCGAGGTGACCGCGAGCGGACGCAGCTTGCCGTTCTTGATGTGGCCCAGCAGCGTGGGAATGGACGAGACATAGACCTCGACACGCTCGCTCATCACGTCGTTGATGCCCTGGGCCGCGCCCTTGTAGGGGATGTGCATGAGCTTGATGCCGGCCTCGCGCTGGAACAGCTCCATGGCCAGGTGGGCCACGGTGCCGTTGCCCGAGGTGGCGAAGTTGATCGAGCCGGGCTTGGCCTTGGAGGCCGCGATCACGTCGGCCAGGGTTCGGAACTTGGAGTTCGTGGCCACCACCAGCGTGAGCGGCGCGCTCGCCACCAGCGACACCGGGGTGAGGTCTTTCACCGGGTCGTAGGGCAGCTTCTCGTAGAGCGTGGCGTTGATCGCAAGGTTGCTGGTCTGGCCCAGCACCAGGTTGTAGCCGTCGGCGGGCGACTTCACCACGTTGTCGATGCCGATGTTGCCGCCCGAGCCGGGGCGGTTGTCGACCACGAAGTTCCACTTGGTGGCCTCGGTGATCTTCTGCGTGAGTTCGCGCCCGATCAGGTCGGTGCCGCCGCCCGCGGGGAACGGCACCACGAGGCGGATCGGCTTGTTGGGCCAGGCCTGGGCGTGCGACAGGCCCACGAAGGCGGTGGCGAGGGCAAGGCCCGTCAGAAGGCGGCGGGAAATGTTCACTGGCTTGTCTCCATCGTTGTGCAGCGAACCGCTTCGCTGTGCGCCGGATTCTGGGCAAAGGTTGCACTGAGTACAATGCCGTTTCACCCAGTGAACCATGGTGCAGCATGCGAAACCCCGCCCCGTCCGACACCGAACCCGCCGAAGGCGTCACCGCGGTGACGCGCGCGCTCTCGCTCATGGAGGCCTTCCAGGCCGGTGAATCCACGCTCTCGCTGGCCGAGCTGAGCCGGCGCACGGGCATCCACAAGACCACGGTGCTGCGGCTGGCGCGCACGCTCGCGCTGTCGCACTACATGGTCCAGGAAGACGACGGCCAGTGGCGCCTGGGCCCGGCCACCGGCTGGCTGGGCGCGCGCTACCAGCGCGGCTTCGACGTCAACCTGGTGGTGGAGCCGGTGCTGCGCGAGCTGGTCGCGCTCACCGGCGAAAGCGCTTCGTTCTACGTGCGCGAGGGCAGCATCCGCGCCTGCATCTCACGCGTGGAAGGGCCGCACTCGGTGCGGCACCACGTGCGCATCGGCGAGCGGCTGCCGCTCGACAAGGGCGCGCCGGGCCGCGTGATCCTCGCCTTCAGCGGCGAGCGCGGCGAGCCCTACGAAGGCATCCGCAAGCGCGGCTACCACCTCTCGCTGGGCGAGCGCGAACCCGAGGTGTCGAGCGTGGCCGCGCCGGTGTTCGGCCTGGGCTGGCGGCTGCTGGGCTCGATGTGCATCTCGGGCCCGAGCTCGCGCCTGCCCAAACGCACGCTCGACCAGCACGCGCAGCACGTGATCCGCGCGGCCAACGCGCTGTCGTACGCGCTCGCGGGCAGCCGATCGGCCAACACGCCGCCGGTGCTGTCGAACTGGCACCCCTGAGGGCGGGGCTCAGTCGATCAGATGCTGGCGCAGGCTGTCGGGGATGGGGGCCGACTTCTGCTTCGGAAAGTCCACCCACACGGTGGTCGCCCCGCCCGACGCATAGACCACGCCCGGCACGTCGGCGCGTTCGAGCGTGCACCAGCTCTCGAAGCTGCTGCGGCCCACGTCGCTCACGAACATGGTCGCCACCACCTCGCCCGGGAACTCGAGCTGTTTGTGGAAGGTGCAGAAGGCGTTGATGATCACCGGCCCCTCGCCCTGCGGGTCGGGCTGGCAGCCGATGGAGCGCATCCACTCGATGCGGATGGTTTCGAGGTAGCGGAAGTACACCGTGTTGTTCACGTGGCCCATGGCGTCCATGTCGCCCCAGCGGATGGGGATGCGCATGGTGTGAACGGCTTTCTTCTTCTCGGGCAGTTCGAATTTCATCGGTGGGCTCGGATGGAGGCGAGGATGCCGGCAACGAACAGCGCGCACGCGGCCCATTGCAGGGCCACGGGCCACTGCCCGTTCCAGACGAAGTTGTAGAGCAGGCCGAACACGGTCTCGCTCACGATGAGCTGGCCCGCGAGGCTGGCGCTCAGGCGCCGGCTCGCCATGTTCCAGAGCACCGAGGCGATCCAGGCCGAGCCGATGCCGGTGACCGCGCACACCGCCACGAACAGGCCCAGGCGCGGCTGCGCCAGCAGCGTGGCGAGCGGGCTGCCCGCCACCGCCCAGATGCCCAGCGCGCCCAGGCCCGCGGCCAGCCCGAGCCAGTTGGCCCACACGGTGGAGTTGACCTCGGGGTGGCGCGCGAGCCAGCGCGCGTTGAGCAGGCCGAAGGCGGTCCAGGCGGCGGCGGCGAGCGCGGCGAACAGCACGCCCAGCCACAGCCCCGCGCCGCCGCCGGTGGCGCCGTGCGCGTCGGCGCGCACCATGAGCGCGATGCCCGCGGCCGTGAGCAGCAGGCCCGGCAACAGGCTGCGCCAGCGCAGGCCCTGCGGCTTGCCCAGCAGCATGATCCACACCGGGATGGTGCCGATGATCAGCACCGGCAGCGCCGCGCCCGCGGCCTGGATCGCGATCACCAGCAGCAGGTAGTAGCCGGTGTAGCCCAGCACGCTCAGGCCCAGCGCGGCGCGCGCCTGGGGCGCCGTGGGCCAGCGCGCCTCACCGCGCAGCGCACCCCAGAGCAGCAGCAGGAGCGAGAGCAGCCCGCAGGCCAGGAAGCGGCCCACGGTGACGTCGACCGAACCGAACTCGGGCACGATCACCGGCGCGATGAAGGCCGAGCCCCAGAAGGCGCCCGCGCCCAGGCCCGCGGCCAGACCCGTCACCATGCCGGGCGGCAGGCCGCCCGGCCGCTGCACCACCAGCGCGGTCATTCAGACCCCGAAGCCGTCGTCGGCCGCGATGACGGCGCCATTCACGAAATGGCTTTCGTGGGCGCACAGCATCACCAGCAGCGCGTCGAGGTCGGCCGGCTGGCCCACGCGCTTGCGCGGCAGCATGTCCACCAGCTTGCGGCCCTGCTCGGTCTGCCAGTGCGCGTGGTTGATCTCGGTGTCGATGTAGCCCGGGCAGATGGCGTTCACGTTGATGCCGAAGCGGCCCCACTCCACCGCCATGGCCTTGGTCATGTGGACCACGGCGGCCTTGCTCATGCAGTACACGCCGATCTGCGGCAGCACCTTGAGCCCGGCCATGGACGCGACGTTCACGATGCGCCCGCCCACGAAGCTGCCCGGGGCCGCGCCCTTGGCGCGCGCGATCATGCGCTTGCCCACCTCTTGCGCCACGAAGAACGCGCCCTTGGTGTTGGTGTCGAAGACGAAGTCGTAATCGGCCTCGGCCACGTCCTGCAGGCGCTGCGTGGTGCTCACGCCCGAGTTGTTGATCAGGATGTCGATCGGCCCCACCTCGGTCTCGGCGTGGGCCACCGCGGCGCGGATCGAGGCCAGGTTGGTCACGTCAAGCGCCACCACGTGCGCCGCACCGCCCTCGGCCTCGATGTGCGCGCGCAGGTTCATGAGGCGGTCGGTGCGGCGGCTGGCCAGCACCACGGCCGCGCCGGCGCGCGCCAGCGTCTTGGCGAACTGGGCGCCCAGGCCGCTGGACGCGCCGGTGATCAGGGCCACGCGGCCGGACAGGTCGAGGGTGTACGCCATGGGGAGGTCTCTCTGAAATGCGAACGACCGTTCGATTTATTGCATCGCCGCATAAAATGCGCGCTCCCCGGACACACGAACGCCGCCGCAAAGGCGGGCATCCGGGGGGTGTGCCAACCATTATGAGCGAGACCCCATGACGCAAGACGAGATCCTGGCCCAGTACGGCCCCCGCGAAGCCATGGAATACGACGTGGTGATCGTCGGCGGCGGCCCGGCCGGCCTGTCCACCGCGATCCGGCTGAAACAACTGGCTGCCGAGAAGGGCAGCGAGGTCAACGTCTGCGTGCTCGAGAAGGGCTCCGAGCCCGGCGCGCACATCCTCTCGGGCGCCGTGATGGACCCCCGGGCCCTCACCGAGCTGCTGCCCAACTGGAAGGCCGACGGCGCGCCGCTGAACCAGCCCGTGAGCGACGACCAGTTGCTCTGGCTCACCGAGACCGGCGCCTTCGACACCCCGAAGTTCCTGATCCCGAACAACTTCCACAACGACGGCAACTACGTGATCAGCCTGGGCAACGTGGTGCGCTGGCTGGGCCAGCAGGCCGAGGCCCTGGGCGTGGAGATCTTCCCCGGCTTCGCGGCCGCCGAGGTGCTCTACAACGAAGACGGCTCGGTCAAGGGCGTGGCCACCGGCAACCTGGGCGTGGGCAAGGACGGCCAGCCCAACGAGAACTTCCAGCTCGGCATGGAGCTGCACGCGAAGTACACCGTGTTCGCCGAAGGCGCGCGCGGCCACCTGGGCAAGCAGCTGATCGCCAAGTTCCACCTCGACGAAGGCAAGGATCCGCAGGCCTATGCCATCGGCGTGAAGGAGCTCTGGGAGATCGACCCGGCCAAGCACAAGCCCGGTCTGGTGGTGCACACCGCGGGCTGGCCCATGAAGAACGACACCTACGGCGGCGGCTTCCTCTACCACCTCGAGGACAACAAGGTCACGCTGGGCCTGGTGACCGGCCTGAACTACAGCAACCCCTGGCTGAGCCCGTTCGAGGAAATGCAGCGCTGGAAGACGCACCCGCGCATCCGCCAGTTCCTCGAAGGCGGCAAGCGCCTGAGCTACGGCGCGCGCGCCATCACCACGGGCGGGCTCATGAGCCTGCCCAAGGCGGTGTTTCCGGGCGGCGCGCTCGTGGGCTGCGACGCGGGCTACCTCAACGGCGCACGCATCAAGGGCAGCCACGCGGCGATCAAGAGCGGCATGCTCTGCGCCGAGGCCGCCTTCGAGGCCGTGCAGGCCGGCCGCCAGCACGACGAACTGGCCGCCTACCCCGCGGCCTTCGACCGGAGCTGGCTGCGCGAAGAGCTCGAGAGCTCGCGCAACTTCAAGAGCTGGTTCAAGTACGGCAACCTCATCGGCGGCCTCATGGTGGGCATCGAGCACTGGCTGCTGCCGCGCCTGGGCTTCAAGAGCCCGCCGTGGTCGCTGCACCGCGAGAAGGCCGACCACCTTTACCTCAAGCCCGCGGCCGAGTGCGAAAAGATCGCCTACCCCAAGCCCGACGGCAAGCTCACTTTCGACCGCCTGAGCAGCGTGTTCGTGAGCAACACCAACCACGAGGAACAGCAGCCCGCCCACCTCACGCTCAAGGACGCGGGCGTGCCGGTGAAGATCAACCTCGCCAAGTACGCGGGCCCCGAGAGCCGCTACTGCCCCGCGGGCGTGTACGAGTACGTCAAGACCGAAGACGGCGCCGACCGGCTGCAGATCAACGCGCAGAACTGCGTGCACTGCAAGACCTGCGACATCAAGGACCCGACGCAGAACATCGTGTGGGTCACGCCCGAGGGCGGTGGCGGGCCGAACTACGCGGGGATGTGACGCGCCGCCGCGCGGGATGTGCGTTCGTTCACGCCCCTCCGAGAAAGCCGCCTGCGGGCGGCTTTTTTGCGCCCGCATGACACGCGAACGTCATGCGGCCTGCGCAGAGTGCTGCGTCATCCGTAGCACTCCCTGCCACACCCATGCTCAACAAGACCGACAAGGGCCGGGCCGAGCTGCAACCCGGCCAGCGCACCCTGGGTCAGCGCGAGCGCGCGATCCTGCTCGTGGCCGACGGCCGCAAATCCACCGCCTCGCTGCATGCCCTCTTCCACGGCGACGGCAAGGCCATCGTCGAATCGCTGATCGCGGGCGGCTACCTGCTGGACGACCGCCCGCCTGCCGCCCCGGCCCCGTCACCGGGCCTCGCGGTGCAGGGCTCGGTCGACGATTTCAGCGGCCCGCGCTCGCTGGCCAGCGCGCGCATGTTCCTGTTCGACCTCTCGGACCGCATGTTCGCGCCGCGCGACCGGCAGATGGCCGAGCGCCTGCGCGACGCGCTGCGCGAAGCGCGCGACGCCGCGAGCATGGTCGCCGTGGGCCGCGAGATGCTGGCCGAGATCGAGCGCATCGCGGGCCGCGAGCGGGCGCAGGCGGTCAGCGCGCGGCTGGCCAAACTGCTGCCGGAATCGGCCCCGCTCGGGGTCTGATCAACGCCACCCGCGTCGACTGCACTAGAATCCGCGGCGTTGCTCAGGAGAGAGCTCCCGCGTGGGGCCGCCGAAGGCGCAGGAGGCCGCAACGGCCCCGAACGCTCAGGC